>ERZ791917.155-NODE-155-length-95009-cov-5.274407_pt1 | contig 95009 bp, 97 predicted proteins | sample MGYA00510138_ERZ791917 | MGnify/ENA primary metagenome ERZ791917 (study PRJEB30046, sample SAMN00792102) | human gut metagenome | study: EMG produced TPA metagenomics assembly of the A metagenome-wide association study of gut microbiota in type 2...
AGAGCATCTGCCTTACAAGCAGAGGGTCACAGGTTCGAGCCCTGTATCCTCCATCTGGCCCGTTGGTCAAGTGGTTAAGACACCGCCCTTTCACGGCGGTAACATGGGTTCAAATCCCGTACGGGTCATTGCCGGAAGGCAAAACAGAATATTTGGTCCATTGGAGCAGTGGTCTATCTCGCCTCCCTGTCACGGAGGAGATCGCGGGTTCAAATCCCGCATGGACCGTCAGTGAGAAGCAGGTATGTACCTGCTTCTTTTTTTGTCTTTGTATTTATTCTTTTTTTCTAAATTTCCTTGGCTGCTTATTTTACTTTAGAAAGAAGCTATTTTCTTTTTGCCAAGTGCTTGTCAATTTGTCTTTAGTGTACTAGAATTAATAGTACAGTAGAGACGGATAGAAAGGAGCGAGCCAGTGGACTTTATTGACTATTTGGACAGCCGGCCGATTTACCAGCAGATCGCGGATAGGTACAAGCAGCTGATCCTGACCGGAGTCATGCTGCCAGATGAGCAACTGCCGTCAGTGCGGAAGTTGGCCATGGAATTGTCGACTAACCCTAATACAGTGCAGAAGGCATACGCCGCGCTGGAACGGGAGGGATACGTGTACAGCGTCAAGGGCCGGGGGAATTTCGTCCGGGCCAATGAAACGCTGAAGAGCAAGCAAAAAGAAGAGCTGAAAGGGAAAATGATTGATTTAATTAAGGAGATTCAAGCAGTAGGCCTGGATCCACAGGAATTATTTGTTGAGGCCATGGAGGAGGCGGCAGAAGATGATCGAGATTGATGCACTAAGCAAGGATTATGGGCAGACAGAGGCCATTAAGACCCTTAACCTGACCATTGAAGACGACCGGGTCTTTGGCTTGATCGGGACCAACGGGGCCGGCAAGAGCACCCTCTTGCGGATGATCGCTGGCATCCTGCGGCCGACTTCTGGCTATATAACGATTGATGGCCTGCCAGTTTATGACAATCCAGCCGCAAAGAAAAAGTTTTGCTTCATTCCAGATGACCCCTACTTCTTCCCAAATGCCACAGCGGAGTCTATGGCCAGGGATTATGCGGCGGTTTACCAGGACTTTGACCAAGAACGTTTTGCCAGACTGATGGCGGATTTTCGCTTAGAGCCTAAGCGCCGCGTACATGACTATTCTAAGGGCATGAAGCGGCAATTGGCGATCTTGCTAGGATTATGTACTAATACCAAGTACCTGCTCTTAGATGAGGTTTTTGACGGCTTAGACCCGGTTATGCGGCAGAGCATGAAGAGCCTGTTTGCCGAAGACATGGACCGGCGGCAATTGACCCCGATCATTGCCTCGCACAACTTGCGGGAATTGGAAGATATTTGTGACCACATCGGTTTCCTGCACAGCGGCGGTCTGCTTTTATCAGAAGACCTGGCCGACATGAAACTGGAAATCCAGAAGCTGCAGTGCGTCTTTAAGGACGACCGGGACATGGAGGAAGTCCTGGGCAAGCTGAAGCTGGTTGACCACAGCAGCCGGGGCCGCCTGCACACTTTGGTCGTGCGGGGGAGCCGGAGTGAAGTCGAAGCGGTCTTTGACCATGTGCCGATGACCTTCTTCGAAATCCTGCCGTTGACCTTGGAAGAAATCTTTATTGCAGAAGCGGAGGCAGTTGGCTATGACACGCGCAAACTTATCCTTAAATAAACACGGTCTGCCGCAAAAAGAAATCCTGCGGCACCGGAAAGTACCTGTAGTCTTGGCGATCTTGGTTATGGCCATGTTCTATATCGTTGGGCCGGTTCTGGTTTTGATCAGCAACAAAGCTGTTAATACGGCTTCCTTGCTGCATGACGCCCGGACATATTATATTTTTCAAAATAAGAGCATGTCGGCTGCCATGGCCGGGATCTTCGGCATCTATCTGGCCTTTGAAGGCTTCCGCTTCTTGCACGTGCCGCGGCAAGTGGACTATTACGAGAGCCAGCCGGTCAGCCGCAAGACCCGCTTCATCGGAATTACGGTCAATAGCTTGCTTATTTATGGCTTGCTTTACTTGCTCTTTTTCCTGGCCGGAATGCTGATCTTGGCTGCAGGCGGGGCTAATTTCCTGGCTGACGGTGAGGTCTGGCGGGGCTTTCTGGCTGACCTCTTTGCCTTTTCAGCCTGGTACGCTATCGCCTCTTTGAGCATGATGGTCACAGGGAATACCTTTGTGGCTGGCTTAGCCACAATCTTCTTCTCCTGCTTTGAAACTGGCTTGATTTTTCTGAATTCATTTTTCTATTCCGACTTGGCAACTACGGCTGGCTATGACAATCATGATTGGTTAGCATACACCAATCCTTCGACTCAGGTATATAACTCAAATCACTGGCTGGGGATCGGGATTAACCTGCTTTGGACCGTGCTTTACCTGGCCTTAGCCTACTGGGCTTACCAGAAGCGGGCTAATGAAAAGGCGGGTAGAGCTGTTGCTTTTGCCTGGATTGAACAGGTGGTTAAGATCATCTTGGTTGTCTATTTCGCGGCAATTGGCGGGATTCTTGGCTACATGATGGTTGGCTTAAACTTTGCTTGCGGCATTATTGGTGCCCTCATCATTGGCTTAATAACTGCCAGCTTGATGGAAATTATCTTCAAATTCGACCTGGCCGCCTGGAAGCACAACTTTGTCCAGAGCTTGCTGTTAACCGTGGCGGGTTTAGCAATTTTGGTCGGCATGGTTTGGGGAGCCAAGCGCTATGATGATTGGCTGCCTGCAAGCAAGCAAGTAGCCAGTGTGGCAATTTCACAGGATGACGGCATCTATACCAACTATTACATGGGCAAAAAATCAGTCAAAGGTAACGCCAGCGATTATGCCGCGAAATACATGTATTTGCCGGTAAACAGTGACCTCGTAAATCTGGTCAAAGCCGGCAGCAAATTTACCCAGAACCGGTCCCATGAACGGGGAGATTCAGTCGCGATGCGCTTTGTCTTCAGAATGAAGAATGGCCACGTCAAGACTAGGGTCTATGATGTGGATAGAAAGACCCTGAAGAAATACTTTGAACCAATCAGCAAGACCAAGGCTTATAAGCAGGCTTACTTCCAGATCTACCACGACCAGATGATTATGGACAATTTGGATAGCGTGTCCTTTACCTACACAAATGGCAAGGAAACGATCAAGCGCCAGGACAGCCAGCTTTACAAGGACTTCCGGGCAGCCTACAAGCAAGACTTAGCCAAGTGGGACTACCAGCAGGCCAGCCTGCAGAAGCCGATTGGCCAAGTCGCGGTTTCCTGGACACGGGCAAATGGCAAGTGGGCCAAGATCTACTATCCGGTTTACAGCAATTACAGCCAGACAATTGCTTTCTTAAAGAAAAACAAATTGTATTCCGCAAAGAAAGTTAAATTGGAAGATCAACAGCCCTTAGATTTTTATCTTAAAGATCAGTTCGATTAAAGGGCGAAAATCAGTCTAATTTACTTAAAAACTTTACTTTTCCACCTATTTCCTCTATTATTAAAATAATTATAGATTAATGCTGCTTTAATTATTTAGGAGGACAGATGGCGAAAAAACACGAAAACGCGGACGGAACGCTCCGGTCCTTATCGAACCGGCACGTACAGATGATTGCCATCGGGGGCACGATCGGGACTGGTCTCTTCTTAGGGGCCGGCAGCACGATCTCAGCCACCGGACCGTCAGTCATTTTGATTTATGCATTCATGGGGGTCTTTTTCTTCTTCATGCTGCGGGCATTGGGAGAAATGTTTTACTCAGACCCCAACCACCATACCTTCGTCTCGTTTATTACTAAATATCTGGGGCCAGCAGCCGGCAACTTCGCCGGCTGGTCTTACTGGATCGGCCTGCTCTTTGCCTGTATGGCTGAACTTACAGCGGTCGGGACCTACTTCCAGTACTGGTTCCCGTACGCGCCTCTTTGGCTGGTTGAGCTGATCTTCTTAGGAGCCTTGACCCTGCTGAACTTGACGGCAGCCCGCCTCTTTGGGGAAACGGAATTCTGGTTTGCCATGATCAAGATCATCGCTATTATCTCCATGATCTTGACCGGGGTCTTCCTGGTGGCAAGCCATGCTAAAACCCCAGTCGGCTATGCTTCTTTGACCAACCTGACCAAGAACTTCAAGCTGGCGCCAAATGGCACTTACGCTTTCTTTACCGCCTTCCCGATGGTCTTCTTCTCCTTTGCCGGGATTGAATTCGTGACCATCACGATCGGGGAAGCTGAAGATCCCCACCAGGTGATCAAAAAGGCGGTCAATGAGACCCTGCTAAGAATCTTGATCTTCTACATCGGGACTTTGACCGTGATCATGTGCGTGGTTCCTTGGCGGTCAGTGTCTGCCTCCAGCAGTCCTTTTGTCCAGGTCTTCCAGTTAGCCGGCTTCACTACCGCGGCTTCAGTTCTGAACTTCGTGGTTTTGACTAGCGCGGCTTCAGCCTTGAACTCAACCATCTTCTCAGCAGGCCGGCACTTCTTCCAATTAGCGCAAGAAGCCATCCGCGGCAGCTGGCTGAAGGAAAAGTTTGCCAAGATTGCCCCAAATGGGGTACCAGCAAGAGGAATCGGGATCTCAGTTTTATTCGCTTTGATCGCGCCAATCCTCAGCTTCTCTAACACGGCAATTGAGGCCTTCAGCATGGTCGCCGGGGCAACCAGTGACATCTTCATCCTGGTTTACGTCCTGGCCCTGCTGGCCCACCGGAAGTACCGCAAGTCCAGTGACTTTATGGAAGACGGCTTCAAAATGCCTTTTTACCAGGTAACCAGTCCATTGACGATTGCCTTCTTCCTGATCATCTTCTTCAGCCTCTTCTTCGTCAAAGAAGATATCTTCGGGGCCAGCCTGGCTACGGCCTGGGTCATCTTCTTCGGCAGCTTCTGCTACTTCCACCAGCGGGCCAAGGACAAGCGGGCCGATAACTAAAATTGAACAGATTGTACAGTCATGACGGAAGTCATGGCTGTTTTTTTATCCAGAAGGTTAGCCTTTCTAGCGAAGAGAGTATCTTATCTCTGCTTTTTCTCTTCTTTTTGCCCAAAAACAGCTAAAAAGCAGAGATCAAGTGAAAAAATTACTGAACTGCTAAAAGATAAAATGGCTTTTATCCAGTCTTTTTTAGTGAAAAAAGGAGAATATAGGCAAGCAAATCTGTTTTTTATCGGAGAAAAAGTTGGAAAAGCGCCTTTTAACTTTTGTGACAGAAATCGCTATCTTTTGTAAAAGTTGAAAGGGAAAGTAAAATAATTTATTCACAATACTAAAAGATGGTTACCGCTTACATCGCTAATAAGGCAAAATATAAGGGGCAAAGAGCTTCTTGTGTTATTAAAAAAGGGGGATTTCCCCCTCTTTTCTTTTTGCTAAATGCTGTTATAGTAGTAATTGAGAAATGAATCACAAGTAATAAACAAGAAGCAGGAGACGAGAGAATGCCTAAGCAAAGCACCACAGAAGTGGAAAAGTCAGTTCAAACTGAAGACGAAATCTACCACAATATCGATATTTTGGTTAATAAATCACATGAAGCCTTAGCCCAGATGGACGACTTCAGCCAGGAAGACGTGGACAAGCTTTGCCAAGTCATTGAAAAAGTCGGTGAAGACAATGCCCGCTACCTGGCCCAAATGGCAGTTGATGAAACTGGCCGGGGCAAGGTCGAAGACAAGGTGACCAAGAACACCTATGCTGCCCAGACCATCTGGGAAAGCATGAAAGACATGAAGACGGTCGGGGTGGTCGAAGAAGATAAGCAGGAAGGCTTGATGAAGATTGCTGAACCGATCGGGGTCATCGCCGGGGTAACGCCGGTCACCAACCCGACTTCTACGGTTATCTTCAAGGCCATGATTGCCATGAAGAGCAAGAACACCATCATCTTCGGCTTCCACCCGCAAGCCCAAAAGTGCTGCGTTGAAACGGCCAAGCTGATCAAGGAAGCCACGGTTGCCGCTGGGGCACCGGAAAACTGGATCCAATGGATCGAACACCCAAGTCTCACGGCCACGACGGCTTTGATGAACAACCCGAAGGTCCAGATGGTCCTGGCTACTGGCGGCCCGGGCATGGTCAAGGCCGCTTACTCAACTGGCAAGCCGGCCCTGGGCGTAGGCCCAGGCAACGGCCCGTCCTATATCGAAAAGACAGCGGACATTGAACAGTCAGTTAACGATATCGTCTTGTCCAAGACTTTTGACAACGGGATGATCTGTGCCTCAGAAAACTCCGTCGTCGTTGACAAGGAGGTCTATGACCAAGTCAAGGAAGCATTCTTAAAGCGCCACTGCTACTTCTTAAAGGCTGACGAAATCAAGCTCTTTGAAGAACACTTCATCGACCCCCGCCGGGGGACAGTCGCTGGCCCAATGGCCGGCAAGAGTGCGGTCAAGATCGCTGAAATGTGTGGGGTGACCGTGCCCGCCGACACCCAAGTCATTGTGGCAGAATACAGGGGGGTTGGCCCGAAGTACCCATTGTCAGCTGAAAAGCTGTCCCCGGTCTTCACCTTATACAAGGCGGAAAACAGTGCCCAGGCCTTCAAGATCTGCACCGACCTCTTGAACTATGGCGGCCGGGGCCATACTGCCGGCATCCACACCCAAAACAGCAAGGTTATCCGCAAGTTTGCCTTCGCCATGTCTGCCTGCCGTATCCTGGTCAACAGCCCGGCTGCCCTTGGCGGGATCGGCGGGGTCTACAACAACATGATGCCATCCTTGACCCTGGGAACCGGCTCATACGGGGCCAACTCAGTTTCTCACAACATCACTGCCAAGGACCTCTTGAACATCAAGACCGTGGCCATGAGAAGAAAGCCAATCTTATAAAAAATACCGTCATTAAAAATCAAGAATCCATATCTTAAATTAGCTAAGCTGAGGCCATCGCCTTGGCTTTTTCTTTCTTCTTTTTTGTAAGAAAAAGCCTTAAAAAATACTGAAAAAGTGCTAAAATAGAAGGTAAAGTTACAAGCTGGAGGGAAATCACATGCAAAAATCATGGTCAGTCAAAAGAACCGCCGTCGTCGCCGTTTTGATGGCGATGAACGTTGCCTTATCTTCATTCAGTATCCCCGTCCCGGGCGGCCACCTCTACTTCAACGACGTGGTCATCGTGGCGGCGGCCTTGCTGCTGTCCCCATCAGAGGCCTTCGTGGTTGGCGGGGTAGGGGCCTTCTTAGGCGACTTCCTTTTCTACCCGGCGCCCATGTTCGTCAGCCTCTTCTCCCACGGCTTTGAAGCCTTGATCATCTCTTACTTTGCCCACAAGTTTGCCGGCGAGCAAAAGAAAGTCATCTTGGGCATCTTTATCGGTGCCGCCGTGATGGTAACTGGCTACACTTTAGGCCGGGCCTTCATTTACGCGACCCCGGCCATCTCCCTGGTCAAGTTTCCTTTTGAATGCCTGCAGGCAGCCGTTGGGGCGGGCTTAGGCTACAACCTGGTCTACCATGCCGGCATCGAAAAGCAGTTCCAACACCGCTTGCGGTAAACAGGGAGAAAAAAGAAATACAGAAAGCACTGCAAGCAAAAATCCACCCAGATGGGTGGATTTTTTAATGCTCATTCAGTTAAATAGCAGGCTAATTATAGCGCGAAGGCCCGCCGCTGATCTGGTTGCGGCCATTTTCCTTACTCTGGTAGAGCATGTGGTCGGCTTCCCGGATCATCTCGTAGACCTCGTCTGGGGTCTGGGCCTGGCCATAGACATAGCCGGCAGAAATATGGATGTCAAACTTCAAGTCCAGAATTTTGACCTGTTTCAAGTATTCCCGGACCTTTTGGTCATTCCTGCGCAGCCGGTCCTTGGATTCAAAGTCCTCAATGACCAAGAACTCGTCGCCCCCGTAGCGGTAGCAGTGACCGATCCCGTAAACGTGCAGGAGGGCCTCGCTGATCTTCTTCAAGACCGCGTCCCCGTACAGGTGGCCGAACTTGTCGTTAAAAGTCTTGAAGTAGTCAATGTCGATCATCATGACCGAAATGTCTCTTTGTGTCAAGTAGCCGGAGTCCCGGACAAAACTCCGCCGGTTCTTCAAGGTGGTCAAAGGGTCCCGGGCCGCTTCAACCTGCAGCTGGTTCAGCTCGTCCATTTGGCTGGTAACATCCATGATAAAGCCCAGGAGGCCGCAGATGGTGTTATCGTCGTAAATTGGCGAGAGATAGTAGTGGAAGGTCTGGTGGTTGTCGTTGATACTGAGGGTCAGGTAGTCGTTTAAGGCTACCCCGTCCTTTAAGAGCTGTTTTTCCTGGTCCATGATTTTCTGCAAATCATCATGATCGTTATTTGGATACGGGCAGTCAAGCTGGCCCAGGATATCCTTGAGCTTCAAGCCGAAGTAGTCCAAAAAGCGCTGGTTGGCCCCGAGGTATTCAAGCTGACCATCCTTCCAGAAGAGGCCGACATTGCTGTTTTCCAAGAGGGCCAGGCGAACCTTCTCCTGGTCCAGGCCCCGGCCCTCCTTGACCAAGTGCTGGTAGTCCGTTTGCGGGGTCCGGTTCTTGACCTTGTAGCCATCAGAGAGGAAGGCGGTCAGGTTGTCGGTCTTGGAGATCAGTTGCAGGCGGACTTTAAACTGCTCCTGGTCGGTAATCCAGTCAAACTGGGAGATCTCTTTGACCTGCTTGCATTGGTCAATAGCGGTCCAAAAACGGCTGTAGTTGCCAGCCTTCGCCCTGTTGCAGTTCTTGACAAAAGCCTCTGTATCAGCGTAGCCCAAGCGGCGGGTCCAGGAGCTGAAGGCACTGTTGCAGTAGACCAGCTTGGCCTGCTGGCTTTGGACGATGAAGATGGAATTAGGCCGGGGATTCTCAAAGTTGTTGTCCAGCCGGTCCTGGGTTTCCAAGTAGGGATCCAGGACGTTGATGTGGTTGAAGCCAGAGAAAAGGTCTCTTTCTTCAACGCTTTCAAAGTTATCTTTTTCCTGGCTAAGTTCTTCTTCCGGCATTTCTTTAGCCAAAAGCCGTCCCTGAGACAGCATGATTCCTAAGGACCAGATGAAGTTGAGCATGGCCTGGTCTTCAACCCCCTTGACAACCGGGACGATCTTGAGCAGGCGGGACATGTTGATGACGGAAGCCAGGATGATCTTGGCCCTTTGCCGGTTGGTATTGAATCTGCGGACGTCGACTTTAAGATAGTCGAAATTGTATTCCAGCATGGTTTCCGTTGACAAGGCGTTGTTTTCCCCGCCATAGCGGTCCAGGCAGATCCTGAAGCCTAGCTTTTGCAGGCCGGCCGCCGCGTCCTGCAAGCGCCGCTGGTCAATGGTCACTGGCCGAGCCATCAGGTCAAACTGTATCATGTTATGGGGGATCTGGTATTTCTGGGTGATCCCGAGAACTTGGTCGATAAAACTATCGATGTTGAAGTCGCTAGGCGAGAGGTTGATGTAGACCGGAACGGTTGGCAGGTTGTCGGCCCGTCTTTGGTTTAGCAGCTGGCAGACATGGTCTAAGACATGGAGATCCAGCTGGTAGACCAGGCCGCTTCTTTCCAGAACTGGGATAAAGCGGCTAGCCTTTAAAGCCGGCTTGCCTGGCTCCTGCCAGCGGGAGACAGCTTCAAAGTTGCAGATTTTCTTAGAATAGAGGTTGAAAATCGGCTGATAGTAAACCTTGAGCCAGTTCTGGCTGAGGGCTTCTTCAAAGTGGCCCATCAAGTAGTCCTGCAGCTCAAAGCGCTTCTTGACGGATGTATTGTAAAACTGGTAGGCCTTGTGCCGGTCATCGCCCATGTAGCGCAGGGCCAGGTAGGCCTTGTCGACGGCGCTGGTGGCTGCTTCCATTTCCTTGACCTGGTAGACGCCGGCTCTGACGGTCGTGACCCTGTCAGCGGAAAAATCCGCGACTTTCTTCTGGATCTTCGGCAGCAGCTTCTTAAGCTGGCTGGGAGCAGTGATGGTCAAGAAGGAGTCGTCGACATAGCGCAGGGTCAGCCCTTCCTGGAAGCTGGCCCGGATGATTTCCCCGCACTTCTTGATAAGCTGGTTCCCCTGGAAGAAGCCAAAGTGGTCGTTGTAAGAGTGCAGGGAGGAAATGTCGAAGTAAATAACGTCAACTTGCCCGGCCTGCTTTAAGAGATTTCTTAAAAAGTCATCTCCGAACTTGCTGAAGTAGCTGACATTGGGCATGTCCGTCAGCAGGTCCATGTCCGGGGACTCACTTTGCTCCTTGGTCTGCTGGCTCTGGTCATTGCCCAGGTCAAAGTAGGTAACCAACAAAAGGATTGTGCCATCCTCAGTCTTGATTCGCTTTGAGTGGACAAAAAGGGTGTGGTATTCGCCCTTGATGGACAGGCGGTAGGTCAAGTGGCATTGGGGATACTTGATAGCTGAGGCTGAAAAAGTTGCCAGGCGGACAACGTCAGCCGGGTAGACCCGGTCAAAGCTGTGCTGGTTGAGGTATTCCAGCATGGACTCCCGGTCAGAGCCAACCATCTTGCAGTATTCGTCAGAAGCCAGCAAGGCATGGGACTCCCCGTCGATGACCTGCATAACTAAAAGTGGCAGGGGTGTTTTCTCATATCGGGCGCGTTCTTGATCGGTAAATTGGTAAAGGGCTTCTGCCATAGTTATTCCTTAATTGATTGAAGGATAATCAAGTGGGTGATTATCAGCTTAAGTTAATAGTTCTTTCGTGAAAATTATAACACTGATTGTTTCTTGCAAGGGCTGATGAAAAAACTTTTAAGCAAGGGAAGTTCTTAAAAATGTATATTAACTTACTTACTAATGTTTAGCTGCTGATTTTTCCTTTTACCGCGGCTGACAGCAATGACGGTAACCAGGAGGCAGGCTAAAATACCGACAGCCAGGTCCCCACCAAAGGCCAGGCGGATATCAATGTCGGACAAGACACCGGTGATGATCGGAACCGTAAAGGAAGCAGTTGCCCCGAAGAAGTAGAAGATCCCGGTAGCCAGGCCCTTTTTGTCAGAGAAGAATTCCATGAAGGCGTTCAAGCCCGTCTGCATGATTCCGCTGGCCGCTGTCAAGCCAAACATGAAGGAAGCAAACTCAGACAAGAAGGCGGAATGGCTGACTAATTAGTTTCTTAGCAGGATTGATAGAAAAAGCTGTCAGGAAAAAGAAAAAATTGCAGCAAAAAAGCCGCGAAAAAGATCTCCACGGCAATATTCCAAAATCCAAAAATAGATCGATAGAATGTTTTTAATTTGATAGAAATTATATAATGATCAAAGAGCTTTGCCTAGACGCTTCGTTAAAAAAGGAAAGAAATATGAAAACAAAGCAAGAATACTTTCTTGGGAGTGAAAAAGAATGAAAGAAGACAGAAAATTAACCTGGAAAGAGCATTTGGCAGCCTTAACGTCCTACTTGGATGAAAAAGGCATTGACCTGGCCTATGTGGCAGATCCAGTAGACATTGCCTACCTGACGGGCTACAGCAGCTGGACGGAGGAGCGGGTCTTCGCCTTGCTGGTATCCAGAACAGACCAGGCCCTCTTGCTGGCTCCGGCGATCAATGAAGGAGAAGTCAAGCAGACTTCTTGGGCGGACCGGGCCTGCTTTTACCAAGATGGGGAGAATCCTTGGGAGAAGGCAAAAGAGAGAATGGACGCCTGGCCAACAGGATATTGGGCCCTGGAAGCGCGGGCGGTGACCCTCAGCCACTACCGGGCGATTAAGGAAGTTTTCCCGGAAGCAAATTTGGAAGCAGACATTTCTACCTGGCTGGCCAGACAGCGGATGATCAAGTCGCCGGCGGAAATTGAAAAGCTGCAGGCGGCTGGCAGGCAGGCGGACCAGGCCCTGGAATTGGCTTTTACCCTTTTAAAAGCGGGGCAGGGGATGAGTGAAAGCGAGCTGGCCCTTGAACTGGACTACCAGCTGAAGAAAAAGGGGATAGGGGACTTGAGCTTTCCATTGATTGTCCAGGCCGGGGAAAGCGCGGCCAGCGTCAGCGGCCTGCCCAGCCAAAAGGGGATTCAAGCTGGGGACATGGTGATTTTTGACTTGGGGATCATGAAGGACGGCTATGCTTCAGATGTCAGCCGGACGGTGTCCCTGGGTGAAATCAGCCCGGCAAAGCGGGAAATCTATGAAACAGTCAGGTTAGCCCAGGAAACGGCGGCTAAGGCGGCCAGACCAGGGATGACCGCAGGTGAGCTGGACCAGGTGGCCCGCGGGATTATCGAAGAAGCGGGCTACGGGCAGTACTTTACCCACCGCTTGGGCCACGGGATCGGGATGCAGGTCCATGAGCCGGTGAATCTGGAGCCGGGAAGCAAGCAGAAGCTGGAAGCAGGAATGTGCTTTTCCATTGAGCCGGGGATCTATTTGCCGGGCGTTGGCGGCGTCAGAATTGAGGACTGCGGCTGGCTTGATGAAGATGGCTTCCACCCCTTTACCAAGACCGGGAAAGATTTGTTGCTTTTGTGAGAAAAAAGGCCAAGTGCTTTCACACTTGACCTTTTTGTACTAGTCTTATCTTCTCTCATTAAGCAGCCGCCACTTGAGCCAGGCTGCCTGGCCAGCCCCGTGGGCGAATTCACCTTTGACGATCAAATCTTCCAGCTGGTCGACAGAGACGATCTCCATCTTGATCTCTTCCAGAATCTCTCTTTTTGGCTGAGCCATTTTTTGGGCCCGGCAGGCAAAAAGGGTGATCTTCTCATTGGTTGATCCAAAAGAAGGGTAGGTGAAACCGAGTTCTGTCAGCTGGCTAGCCTCATAGCCCGTTTCTTCCAGCAGCTCTCTTCTAGCTGCCTGACTGGGCTCTTCTCCCTCATCAATGCCGCCGCTGGGGAATTCATATTGCCAGCTGCCAACGGGATGCCGATATTCCTTCAAGAGCAAGATGTGGTCATCATCAACGAAGGGGATGATGGAAATTCCGAAGCCGATCGTAACGTAGGAATATGGGGCGATTTGCCCGTCCTTGGCCACCTTCTCCTGAATGACCGTGAAGCGGTCTGCCTTGATAGTTTCTTTCTTGACTACTTTGTACATTTTTTGCCTGCCACCAATCTCTTTAAAAATCAGTTCAATTGTAGCAAGAAAAATAGTTAAAGTACAAAAATAGCAGACCAGGCGGTCTGCTATTTTCAGTGATTCAGTTTGTTAGCCTCTGGGGGCAGACACTAGTTAACGTGAGCGTACTTAAAGTCCCAGTGGTCGCGCAGGTTTACCAAGCCCTTGATTTCTGGACGAACGATCCAGGCACTGGTGCTTGAGTAAAGTGGTGAAATACCAACGTCCTTCAGCAGAACACCTTCAGCCTTGGACAGGTCGCTCCAGCGTTCAGAGTCTGAACCAGTAGTCTTTGAAGCCGCGATCAGCTTGTCGTATTCCTTATTGGACCACTTGCCGCCGTTTTGGGCGTTGGTGGAAGTCATCAAGTCCAGGAAGGAGATCGGGTCGTTGAAGTCGGCACCCCAGGCAGAAACAACCATGTCGAAGTTAAGCGCGTCAGTTCTGGCCAGACGGGTCTTGAATGGCAGGTTCTGAGTGGTGATGGAGACTTTCGGCAAAGTTTCCTGGATGTTTGACTGCATTGCTTCAGTAGACTTCTTGGCACCATCGGTGTCGTCTGACAAAAGCTTGAAGCTCAGCTTGGAAACGCCAAGTTCCTTCATACCTTGCTTGAGGTACTTTTGCGCTTCCTTCTTGTTGTAGTAAGTGTAAGCTTCGTCACTCTTGGAAATCAGGCTGGTGTAGTCCTTGCCGTTAACCGTGGTCAGCTTGGCTGGAGTGAAGGTGTGAGCTACAGTGTTGCTGCCGCCCAGAACCTTGGTCAGGCTTTCCCGGTTGATGGCCATAGAAAGAGCCTTGCGGATGTTGGCGTTTTGCAGGTACTTGTTCTTAGCCTGGTTGAACTGGATGTAGAAGGTAGTCCCACGTGGGTAGAGAGCGTAACCCTTTACGCTCTTAAGCTGCTTGCTTTGTTCAGCGTCCAGGGCTACAGCGTCAAGCTTGTTTGACTGGTAGAGGTTGTAGGCAGTTGACGGGGTCTTTTGCACGCTGTAGTTGACCGCGTCAAGCTTCACGTTCTTCTTGTCCCAGTAGTATGGGTTCTTCTTGAGCTTCCAGGACAGGTTTGAGCCAGTCCAGCCGCTCATCACGTATGGCCCGTTGTAGACCATGTACTTGGAGGCAGTACCGTACTTGGAGCCGTACTTCTTGACTGCCTTTTCGTTTTGCGGGAAGAAGCTCCCGAAGGCCATCAAGTTGTTGAAGTAAGGAATCCGCCGGTCCAGGCTTACGACCAGCTTGTACTTGCCAACCGCCTTGATCCCCAAAGTTTCTGGCTTCTTCTTGCCGTTTTGGATGTCCATGGCGTTCTTGATGCCTTCAAACAGGTAAGCGTATTGAGAAGCAGTCTTTGGGTCAACAGTTCTGCGCCATGAGTAGACGAAGTCCTGCGCGGTTACCGGGTCACCGTTTGACCATTTGTTGTCCTTACGGAGAGTAAAGGTGTAAGTCTTCCCGTCCTTAGACACCTTTTCGCTGGTAGCCATGGCCTTTTCCTGGCTGCCGTCAGACTTTGCCCGGTAAAGACCTTCCATGGTGTTGATCAATTGGGTAAAGCTGGCTGAGTCAGTGGCCTTGGACAAGTCCATAGTAGGAATTTCAGCTGATTCTTCCCAGTTCAGTTCTTTTTTGTTAGATGAAGAAGATGAAGAGTTGCCGCCGCAGGCCGTCAAGGCTAATGCAGCTGTCAAGATGCTACCGGCAGCCAAAAAAGTCTTAGTCTTTTTCATGTTGTCCTCCTTGAAAAGTTTACATTATCAAACACTAATTGTAGTCTAACAGAAAATACACGAAAAGAAACGCTTTCTTGCGACTATGAGCTGAAGATGAGACAGGACTGAAGCTGTTGTTAAAGCAACCGCGAAGAAATTAAAGTCAACTTTAAGTATTAGTTCATTTGCTAGAAAACAGTCTAGTCTAACTTAAAAGCAGAATTGGCTGATTATTTAAAGGAAGAAAGGTAAGTAAAAAGTATAGGAAAGAACTAGGCCAAAGATAAAGGGACAAAATTCTTCTTTTTCTCTGTTTTTGCCTTGACGAAAGGACTGATCTGTTATACACTAACAGTGTATTAGATAACTAGTACAGCAAAGGGGTGTGCAAATGAAATTCAAAGACAACCTGCCGATCTACTTGCAGATTGAAGACTATATCTACTTGCAGATCGCCCAGGGCAAGCTCAAGGCCGGCGAGAAGCTGCCTTCAGTCAGAGCCCTGGCACTTGAATTGACGGTTAACGCCAACACAGTCCAGCGGGCACTTAGAGAAATGACGGCCAAGGGCTATATTTTTACCAAACGCGGCGAAGGCAACTTCGTTACGACCGATGAAGGCCGCCTGGAGGAAATGAAGAGCAAACTGCTGAAGCAGGAGCTGGCGGCTTTCGTCAGCCGGATGGAGAAACTCGGAGTCGAAAGGGAAAGCCTGACTGGACTATTGGCCAGCTATTTAGATGACACAAGGGAGGAATAGCATGAAGACTTTGGAGATTAAGGATTTAAGCTACCACAAGAATTCAAAGAAGATTTTGGAGAGAGTCAACTTGACTTTGGAGGCCGGACAAATCGTGGCCTTAGTTGGGGCCAACGGGGCCGGCAAGACCAGCTTGATGCGGGTGATCGCGGGCCTGGCCAAACAGTACAAGGGCAGCGTGGAGGTGTGCGGGGAAGCAGACGAAGACCGCCGCAAGCAGTACATCGCCATGACCGACAGCCTGTCCGCCTTCCGCGACTCAAGAAAGATCAAGGATGTCGCTGACTTTTACCGCCTGGTCTACCCGGACTTTGACGACAAGCAGTTTGCTGACATTCTGGAATTTATGAACTTGAATGAAGATGAAAGACTGGGCAGCCTGTCCAAGGGGATGAAGGAGAAATTAATCATCGCCCTGGTCTTCTCCCGCAAGGCCAAGCTCTACCTGCTGGATGAACCTTTCAGCGGGGTTGACGCCATGAGCCGGAAGAAGATTATCAAGTCCATGCTGCTTTGGAAGCCGGAAGAGGCGACCCTGGTCATCAGCGACCACGTCTTAGATGAAATCGCTCCGGTAATCGATGAGGTCGTTTTGATTAAGAAGCACTCAGTCTTAGAGCAGCGCAGTGCTGAAGAAATCCGGGCTGAACACGAAAGCATCGAAGAGTGGTATGAAGGATTTTACGAGGGGGAAGAGTAATGATCGGTTTTAAGCAGATTTTCGCGGCTATGTTCAAGGAAAAGAGCCGGACGACCTGGCTAAGCCTGGGCATCGAGGCAATTGTTATCCTCTTGATCAGCTTGTACTTTGGTATCAGATACGGTTTTGGCAGCGAATCAGCCGGAGTTGGCATTGGGATTGCCGCGATGGTGATCTTCTGCGTGGGCATTTGGTACCAAATTGACGTGATCATGGCGGCCTACCGGGTTAACCGGTCCCAGACCTGGCGGCAAGTGCCGGTAACGGCCGGCAACTTTCTGACGGCCAACGTGCTGACCGGGCTTGTGACCTCGGTTATCTTTGCCTTAGCTAACCTTTTGATCTTCGTAATTATCCTGCTGCCATTTATTTTTGGCGGGGAGATGCGGATCGATTCGCAAGCAGTGGCGACTTTCCAGCCTTACGTTTCCAGCATCATCAACTGGCTGCTCTACATGGCCTTATTTGCCCTGGTCAGCTTTACCAGCGTCATCTGTTTCTGGCTGCTCATCACTGAATCAGCCAGCGTCTTGGGCGACTTCCTGCCTTTGAAGGGGAGAACGAGCAAGTTTGCCAAGGAAGTTATCCTGCTGGCCCTGCTGGTTCTCTTGTCCTGGGGCAGCAGCAGCATCTTAGGCTCGGTCATCCGCATGGTTTCAAATTTCGGCTTTGACTTCAACTTTGTCATTGACAATACTGGCCTGCACACGTCCCAGACCAACCTGGGCTTGCCGGTCATCAGCTGGCTCTACATGTTGGCTGAGATTGTCTACGTGGCCATCTTGTGGGCAGCAGAATACTTCGTCTTCAAGAAGGGCGTTGAAGCCAAGAAATAAGCAAATCAGATTAAATGAAAAATGCCTGCCTTTGGCGGGCATTTTTACATGCCGTCAGGGCCGTATTTGCCGGTAAAGATTGAATTTTTTCCTTATTGCTAGTAAACTTAGTAAGTTGAAGAATAGTAAGAAAGAGGCATAATTTTGGCTAATAAGAAAATCCGCGTGAGATACGCTCCGTCACCAACTGGTCACCTGCACATTGGTAACGCGCGTACTGCTCTGTTTAACTATCTGTTTGCACGTCACAACAAGGGGACTTTGGTTCTGAGAATCGAAGACACTGATACCGCCAGAAACGTTGAAGGCGGGGCTGAATCTCAAATCGAAAACCTGCACTGGCTGGGGATCGACTGGGATGAAGGTCCGGATGTCGGCGGGGACTACGGCCCTTACAAGCAGTCCGAAAGAAAGGACATCTACCAAAAGTACATCGATCAGCTGCTTGAAGAAGGCAAGGCTTACTACTCCTTTGAAACTGAAGAAGAACTGGAAGCCCAGCGTGAAGAACAGCGGGCCATGGGGATTGCTCCGCACTATGTCTACGAATACGAAGGCATGACTGCTGACGAAATCAAGCAGGCGCAAGACGAAGCCCGGGCCAAGGGCCTGAAGCCAGTTGTCCGCATTCACATTCCAGAAGGCGTGACTTACGAATGGGACGACATCGTTAAAGGCCACTTGAGCTTTGAATCCGACACTATCGGTGGTGACTTCGTCATCCAAAAGCGCGACGGGATGCCAACTTACAACTTTGCCGTCGTTATCGACGACCACTTGATGGAAATCAGCCACGTTCTCCGGGGCGATGACCACATCTCCAACACGCCAAAGCAGCTTTGCGTTTACGAAGCTTTGGGCTGGGAAGCTCCAGTCTTCGGCCACATGACTTTGATCATCAACTCCGCTACTGGCAAGAAGCTGTCTAAGCGTGACGAATCAGTCTTGCAGTTCATTGAACAATACAGAGAACTTGGTTTCCTGCCAGAAGCCATGTTCAACTTCATCACTTTGCTGGGCTGGTCACCAGTTGGCGAAAGCGAAATCTTCTCCAAGCGGGAATTCATCAAGCAGTTTGACCCGGCCCGTCTGTCCAAGTCCCCAGCTGCCTTTGACCAAAAGAAGCTGGACTGGGTTAACAACCAGTACATGAAGACTGCTGACAGAGACGAACTTTTGGACCTGGCCCTGCACAACCTGCAAGAAGCTGGCCTGGTTGAAGCTAACCCGGCTCCAGGCAAGATGGAATGGGTAAGACAATTGGTGAACATGTACGCCAACCAAATGTCCTACACCAAGCAAATCGTTGACTTGAGCAAGATCTTCTTCACTGAAGCAGAATACCTGACTGAGGAAGAAGTGGAAGAAATCAAGAAGGACGAAGCCCGTCCGGCTATTGAAGAATTCAAGAAGCAACTGGACAAGCTGGACAACTTCACGGCTAAGAAGATCATGGGCGCTATCATGGCTACCCGGAAGGAAACTGGCATTAAGGGCCGCAAGCTCTTCATGCCAATCCGGATCGCTACTACCCGGTCAATGGTCGGCCCTGGCATCGGCGAAGCCATGGAATTGATGGGCAAGGACACGGTCATGAAGCACCTGGACCTCACCTTGAAGCAGCTTAGCGAAGCTGGCATCGAATAAGCTAAAGAACAAAGGAAAAGACTTTTACCTGTTTTGGTAAAAGCCTTTTTTGCTGCAATCGATTAAATTGTTTGTTTTATTTTTTACCAGAGGCCCATTAGCTGCTGCAAAAGCAGGCTGACGGCTGTGATCCCGGCCCAGCAGGAAGCGCCGAGCAGGAGGGGCTTGGCCCCGGATTTGACCAGCTTGACGATGTTGGAGTTAAGGCCGATCGCGGCCATGGCCATGACGATCATGAACTTGCTCAGCTCCTTCAAAGGCAGGAAGACCTCGGCACTTACCCCATTGGCCAGGGCAAAGGTTGTGATTAAGGAAGCCAGGACAAAGTAGAGGATGAAGGCAGGGAAGGCCCGCTTCAAGCTGAAGCTGTTGCCTCTTTGCTCCTTTTTAGCGGTGAAATAGCCTAAGGCCAGGGTGATAGGGATGATGGCCAGGGTTCTGGTCAATTTGACGGTCACAGCCTTGTCCAGGGTCTGGCTGCCCAAATGGAACATGCTGTCCCAGGTTGCCGCCGCGGCAGTGACGGAAGAAGTGTCGTTGATGGCTGTCCCGGAAAAGATGCCGAAAGCAGTCCCCGAAGTCTGGTCAAAGCCCAGGAGCTTGCCGAAGATGGGGAAGAGGATGGCGGCCAGGACGTTAAAAAAGAAGATAACAGAGATGGCCTGGGCCACTTCGTCGTCGTCAGCGTCGATAACCGGGGCGGTAGCGGCGATGGCGCTGCCCCCGCAGATGGATGAGCCGACCCCGATCAAGGTTGAGATCTTGCCGGGGATGTTTAAAGACTTGTGCAAAAGCCAGGCGAGCAAGAGAGAGGTCGAGATGGTACAGATGATGATCGGCAGGGACTGGCGGCCAGTCTTGACGACTACCTGCAGGTCCATCCCAAAGCCCAGGAGAACGACGGCTGTTTGCAGGATATACTTGGATGTCCACTTGATCCCGCTGGCCGCGCCTTTCTTGTCTTCCCAAAAGAGGGTGATGATCATGCCAAACAAGATGGCGAAGACGGCGCCCCCGATGACTGGCAGGGCCTTGCCTAAGAGCCAGGCGGGGGTAGCGATGGCCAGGCAGACCAGGATGCCTGGCAGATTCTTTTTAATCCAATTCATTTCTTTTTGCCTCCCGATATTTTTTGAACATGCTTTAGTATAGTAGTAAAATGGTAAAAAATAAAATTATAGATTATTATCTGTTGATAAAGAAGAATTATTGTAAGGAGGCAGGGGATGCTGGATTTTCGTGTCAAAACATTTTTAACGGTCTGTGAGACCATGAACTTCACCAGGGCGGCTGACCGCCTGCATGTGACCCAGCCGGCAGTGTCCCAGCACATCCGCTATTTGGAGAAGGAGTACCAGGTCAAGCTTTTCAGCTACCAGGGCAAGAAACTGACCTTGACCGCGGCGGGAGAGAAACTCCGCCAGGCAATGCGGCAGATGCAGAGCGATGAGCGCTTGCTTAAAGCGGAAATTAAGCATGCTGACCTGCCGCCGGTCCGCTTTGGGGTAACCATGACCATTGGGGAATACGCCTTAGCCAGGCCCCTCAGCCGCTTTTTAAAAGACCATCCCCAAAGCAATGTCGAAGTCGTCTACGGTAACACCCAGTTTTTGACCAAGAAATTGGATGAGGGGGACCTGGACTTTGCCCTGGTAGAAGGGGACCCGGCCAGGGGCTATGCCAGCCTGCGCTACCAAAGCGAGGACTTCATCGCCGTCTGCTCGCCAGATTTGGCTTTTGCCAAGGAGCCGGACCAGATCGCTGACCTTTTTGACCAGCGCCTTTTGGTCAGGGAACCGGGCTCAGGGACCAGGAAGATCCTGGAGGACAGCTTAGGCGCCCAGGGGCAGGAACTGAGCGACTTCAAGCAGTATGTCCAGGTCGGCAACATGCAGATGATCACCCAGCTGCTTTTGGCCAACTGCGGGGTCTCTTTCTTGTACCAGACCGCGGTCAGTGACCTTTTAAAGGCAGGAAAGCTGCGGAAGTTAAATTTGCGGGACTTCCAGATCCGCCATGACTTCACCTTTATCTGGGAGAAGAGCAGCCTCTACGCGGACCGCCACCAGCAGATCTGCGAGGAACTGAAGGCAAGCAGATAAAAAAAGACTTTTACCTGTTTTTGGTAAAAGTCCTTTTTGCATTTTCTACTTGGTCAGTTCGTAAATAGCTTCAGCGTAGATGGCCAGGCTTTTTTCCAGTTCAGCCAGGCTGACGGATTCGTCGATGGCATGGGCGGTGTCCAGGCTGCCGGGAAAGGCAGGTCCGTAGCCGACCCCATTTTTAAAGAAGCGGCCGTAGTTGGCCCCGGCGGAGATGATGGTCTTGCCGGCTTGGCCAGTCTGCTTTTCGTAGACGGAAAGGAGGGTCTTGACGAAGGGGTCGTCGCTAGCAACGAAGTGGGGCTTTTCAAAGTCCTGGTAAGGTTGGAAGGTTGTTTTGGAAAAGGCGCTGAACTTGTCGTTTAGCTGCTGGCACATTTTTTCCGGGCTGGTCCCCCGGCTGTAGCGGATGTCGCTCTTGATATAGGCTTCGGCTTGGCCCTTTTGGTAGCGAAAGACGGCCGGACAGTTGATGGACTTGCCCATCTCGGAGTCAGTATTGGCGATCCCGATCTTTTCCCCGTAGTAGTCTTCCAGCTCAAGGTCACCGGCAAAGTCCAGGAAATTTTTAGCCCGGCCGGTGAAAGGGAAGGCCCGTAAAAAGCTGGCCAGGAGGCAGGCCCCGTTTTTCCCTTCCCAGGGAACAGAGGCGTGGGCGCTGACGCCTTCCAAACTTATCTTTAAGCAATTACCATTTTCGCTAACGGCTTCTTTGATTTCCCCAGTCAAGCCCTTTTTGGCCAAAAAGTCCGGGAAAGCTGCCGCAATTTTCGCAAGATTCTCGCCAGAGACGACGGCGGTCGCGGCGGCGGGAATCATGTTGGTGGCCTGGCCGGCAGTGAAGGACTCAAGGACTAAGCCAGTAGCTTCCTTGCCAATAAAAACTGTCTTCAAAACCGCCAGACCTGCCTGGCCAGTCACGATCGGAAAAGAGGAGTCGGGGGAGAAGACCCAGTTAGGAGCCGGGCGTTTTTGGAGGTAGTACTTCATCCCCACCCAGTCGGTTTCTTCGTCAGTGCCGATAATCAAGGAAATCTTCTTTTTCGGCTGAAAACCGGCTTCTTTTAAAGCCAGGAGGGCGTAGTAGGCGGCTAAGGCCGGTCCCTTGTTGTCGCTTGCTCCCCGGCCGAAGACTCTGCCGTCTTTGACCCAGGGGGTAAAGGGATCCTGGCTCCAGCCTTCATCTGGCGGGACAACATCGACGTGGACGGCTACGCCTAATTCCTGGTCGCCTTGGCCAAAAGTAACGACCCCGGCATAGTTGTCGATGTTTTCGGTTTGAAAGCCATCCCGGTCAGCCAGAGCCAGGAATTTCTCCAAGGCCTTGACCGGACCAGGTCCCACTGGAAACTCAGGAGTCGCCAGGTCCATGTTACGGACAGAGTCGATGGCGATCAGGTCTTTTAAGTCAGCCAGGAGGGCTGGCATTTTTTTACGGGCGAATTCTTGGTAGGGAAAAGTCATCTTATGCTCCTTAGTAGTTAATTACTTGCTGATGTAAGCAGCCTTGAAGTTGTAAGCAAGGCCTGCGCCTTTGAGGGTGATGTTCTTAACCTTCGGGTTGATCAAGGTCGCGGTGTTGCCGTAGTAAAGAGGGGTCACGCCCTGCTGGGTAAGGAGGATGCGTTCAGCCTTGACCAGTTCTGACCAGCGCTTCTTGCTTGAAGTCGTGGTCTTGGAAGTTTCCATGGCCTTGTTGTAGGCCGTGTTTTCCCATGACCCGTAGTTGTTGACGTTGGTCTTTTGGAACATTTCCAGGAAGGTGTTCGGGTCAGCGTAATCCCCGCTCCAGCCGTCCAAGATGACGTCAAAGTCGCCGGCCTCTTCTCTGGCAAAGCGGTTCTTGAATGGCATGTTGGTGACTTCGACCTTCATGCCCAGGCTGCTTTCCAGGGCGCTTTGGATAAATTCCGTGGTCTTCTTGGCGTCATCAGTGTCATCGCCTAAAAGCTTGATGGTGATCTGCTTTTTGCCCAGCTCCTTCAAAGCCTTCTTGTAGTAAGACTTAGCCTGGGCCTTAGTCCCGGACTGGATAGCCTGGGTCTCTTTGGTTACGACTTCCTTGCTGAATTCCTTGCCGGTAATCGGGTCAGTGATCCCGTTTGGGGTTAAAGAGGTAGCGGCGATGTCAGCCAGGTTCAGGGTCTTGGCTAGGGATTCCTTGTTGATCGCAGCGGCGATGGACCGGCGGAGGTTGACATTTCGCAAGTTCTTGTCAGTCTTGAAGTTGTACATGAGGTACTGGGTCCGGTTGCTCTTCTTGATCTGCCAGCCCTTTTGGTTTTTGAGACTCTTGCTTTGGGAAGCGGACAGGGTGGTCATGTCCAGTTTGCCGGCCTGGTAGAGGTTGTAGGAGGTGCTTTGGGACTTTTGTACGCTGAAGTTGATCTTGGTCAGCTTGACATTCTTCTTGTCCCAGTAGTACTTGTTCTTGACCAGCTTCCAGGTCAGGTTGGACCCGGTCCAGCTCTTCATGACAAATGGCCCGTCTGAGAGGGTGTATTTAGCGGCCGTGCCGTATTTTTTGCCAGCTTTTTCAATGAACTTCTGCTTTTGCGGGGCAAAGGCTGAGCCGGCTAAAAGGAGCTGGAAGTAAGGGATCTTTCTTTCCAGGGTCACGACCAGCTTGTACTTGCCCACGGCCTTGATGCCTAAGCTGGAGATGGGCTTTTTGGAGGCAACGATGGCGTCAGCGTTCTTGATGCCGGAGTACTTGTTGGACTGAGTTGAGGCAGTCTTAGGGTTGACCTGCCGGCGCCAGGCGTAGACGAAGTCCTTGGTCGTCAAGGCTTCCCCGTTGGACCACTTGGCATTTTTCCTAAGCTTAAAGGTCCAGGTCATTCCGTCCTTGCTTTCCTTCCAGGACTTGGCGATGCCAGGCAGGACCTTGGAGTTGTTGCCCAGGCGGACCAGGCCTTCCATGGTAGCGTCCAGCTGCTCGCCGCCGTAGACGTCATTGTTTAAAGCCGGGTCCATGGTGGAGATTTCTCCGGCGGAGAACCAGTTTAAGACTTGCTTGGCCTTTGAGCTCCTGGCAGAGCTGTTGGAGCAGGCGGAAAGTAGGCTGGTGGACAGGGCTAAAGTGATGATGGCTAATTTTTTCATGATCTTTTCCTCGGTGTTTTCTAAAAATTGAATTGATCTAGAACTAACTTGTTTTCTTTTTTTAAAAAGCAGCGAGGGGATGTCGGCCACTTAAGACAGACGGGGTATTTCTGAACATGTTTGACTCTTTCATGGCGGACTCCTTTACAAAATCATTTTTAAAGCTGGCAGAAAAAGAAAGATTAAAAAAGAAAGAGCAAGAAACGGAGGGAAAGAAAAAATCGCCCCCAAGGAATTGCTTCCTTGAAGACGATTTTTAGTCGTGGTCCCACTTCATTTCATCAGCTGTCTCACGGCAACTGACCTTACACTGCCGCTGACTAGTCGCCGGAAAGGGCAAAGAAGGCCAGTTTCCAGGAACAGCCAGGGCAGCCGTGGTAACGCTCGCTAGCGGGAAGGCCTACTTTATTTCGGCCAACCAGTTCTTAGATGTGTTTCGCCAGGCGGCTTTTGCTCAATCGCACCAACTTGAGCTCTCTGGAAAAAGCCGGACCTGGTTACTCTTCTAATCGATACTTTTCTTAAATTGCTTTAATTTTTAATTAATGTAATCTTAAAGAGGAAATAGGCTTCTGTCAAGCTGCTTTTTGAAAAAATTTGCCTTTTTCTATTTACTTTGCCGGATAGTCCTGGAGTTTGGCGTTCAGCTTGGAGTAGATCCGGTCGACAAACCAGGGCTCAGTTGACTTTTCCAGGGCTTCATCCAAGCCAAACCAGGCAACAGCCTTGTTTTCGTCTTCTTTAGGCCGGATAGGCAAGCTGTCGTCTGCTTCCAAGAGATAGGTCACGTTTAAGTGCAGGTGTGACGGAACGTATTTGCCTTTTTTCTCATGCCCGTCCACGGTTAAAATCTCAACTGAGTAGATCTGGTCAGTGACTGGAGTTGCTTTAACTCCGCTTTCTTCCGCGACTTCTTTTAAAGCCACATGCAAAAGGTCCCGGTCGCCGTCCGCGTGTCCGCCCAGCCAGGCCCAGGAGTCGTAGATCCGGTGGTAGGCCATCAAGACTTTGTCCCGGGCCGGGTTGACGACCCAGGCTGAAGCCGTAAAGTGCTCGGCCAAATTGGACCGCAAGAACAGTTCTTCCCCGGTCTCCAGCCGGTAGATCATCTCTTTGACGTCCGCTGCTTCTTGCTTGTTAAAAGGCTGGTAATTTTGTAAATCAGTCAGTAAAGTCATTATTTTCTTCCCTCTATTTTTTCTGTTTCTCTCTGTTTCCTCAGATTTTACCACAGGCGGTGATTGTCTGTTAAAATGTAGAGTGTTAAGTACTGAATTATTGCAGGTAAGAAAAACTTCTTAAAGAAAGCAGGAAAATATCGTGAAGCTTTTCAACACTTTAACTAGGCAGAAAGAAGAATTCAAACCCCTGGTTCCTGGTCAGGTCAGCATGTACGTCTGCGGGCCGACGGTCTACAACTACATTCACATCGGCAACGCCAGAAGCGCCATCGCTTTTGACACCATCCGCCGCTACTTTGAATACAAGGGCTACAAGGTCAACTACGTTTCCAACTTTACTGACGTCGATGACAAGATGATCAACGAAGCCCGGGCGGAAGGAACGACCGTGCCGGAATTAGCTGAACGCTACATCCAGGCTTTCCTGGAAGACACCCGGGCCTTGAACATCGAAGAAGCAACTCTGCACCCGCGGGCCACCCACGAAATCCCGGCCATCATCGATTTCATCCAAACCCTGATCGACAAGGGCTACGCTTATGAAGCAGACGGGGACGTCTACTACCGGGCTAAAAAGTTCGCTGACTACGGGCACTTGAGCGACCAAAACATCGACCAGCTGGAAGAAGGGGCCTCCCAGCACGTAAACGATGAAGAACAAGGCCGCAAGGAAGACCCAATCGACTTTGCCCTCTGGAAGGGGCAGAAGGCCGCAGACGAAATCGCCTGGGACTCTCCATGGGGCAAGGGCCGGCCTGGCTGGCACATTGAATGCTCAGTCATGTCCACCAAGTACTTAGGTGACAGCCTGGACATCCACGGGGGCGGGCAGGACCTGGAATTCCCCCACCACGAAAACGAAATCGCCCAAAGTGAAGCCAAGACGGGCAAGAAGTTCGTCAACTACTGGCTGCACAACGGCTTCGTGACCGTGGGCAAGGATGAGGAAAAAATGTCCAAGTCCCTGCACAATTTCGTGACCGTCCACGATATCTTAAAGACCGTTGATCCCCAGGTTCTCCGCTTCTTCATGGCCAGCGTCCAGTACAGAAGCCAGATCAACTACTCGGAAGAAAACCTGGAGCAGGCCGCCAACATCCTGGGCCGTTTCAAGAACACCCTGGAAGGGATCAACTACCGCCTGGCTGACGAAACTAAAGGCTTGCCGGACCCAGACCTGACCAAGCTGCTTGCTGAAACTACGGCCAAGTTTGAAGCTGCCATGGACGATGACTTCAACGTGCAAAACGCCTTGACCGCCATCTACGAAGCCTTGCCAGCCGTCAACTCCAACGCCAACGCTGAAAAAGCCGACAAGGAGAGTCTGCAGCTTTTTGCTGAAAAATTAGCTGCCTGGCTCAGCGTCTTTGGCCTGGATGTCGACAAGCTCCTGGCTAAGAAAGCCGGCGATGATGACGCCGTAATTGAGGAATTGGTTGCCCAGCGGACGGAAGCCAGAAAGAACAAAGACTGGGCTAAGAGTGACGAACTCCGGGACCAGCTTAAGGAAATGGGGGTAGTCCTCAAGGATACCCCGCAAGGAACCAGGTGGAGCCGTGAATAAAGTACAGAAGTTAACTGAAAAGAAAATTGATCCCAACACATTGAGCGGGCAGACTCTGGCCTACTTAGGCGACGGGATCTATGAAGCCGCCATCCGCCGGCATTTGATCAAGGGCGGGATGCTGAAGCCGCAGAACTTGCAAAGAGCAGCAACCCACTATGTCTCGGCCAAGGCCCAGGCTGGCCTAATTGCCAAAATGCTGGATACCGGCTTTTTGACCGAAGAAGAAGAGACGGCCTACCGGCGGGGCAGAAATGCCAAGACCCATACCAAGGCCAAAAACACCAGCCTGGCCACGTATGAAATGTCAACTGGCTTTGAGGCAGTTTTTGGCTACCTGGACCTGGCTGGTGAAGAAGGCAGGGTCAAGGAACTGATTGCCTGGTGCATTGATGAGGTGGAAAGTGAAGGGACAAGGGAATATGTCTTCAACTAACAAGGATTTTGTCTTCGGCCGCCATGCCGGAATCGACTTTTTGAAAACCCAGGACAGCGAAAAGATCAACAAGGTCTTCCTGGCTGAAGGGGTCCAGGAGGACTTTGCCAGAGAAGTCTACCGCTATGCCAAAAAGAAGCATTTGATCATCCAGCGGGTGCCGAAAAACAAGCTGGACAAGCTGACTGGCGGGGAAAACCACCAGGGCCTGGTTTTGTCTGTCGCTTCTTTTGAATACGCCGACTTTGACCAGCTCCTGGACAAACTGGACCAGGAAGATGCTCCGCTTTTGCTCATGCTGGACAATATTGAAGACCCCCACAACCTGGGCTCCATCCTCCGCAGCGCCGACGCGACCGGGGTCAGCGGGGTGATCATCCCTAAGCGCCGGGCCAGCGGCCTGACCAGCGTGGTGGCGAAGACCTCAACCGGGGCCATCGACCACGTGCCAGTTGCCCGGGTGAACAACCTGGTTCAAACCTGCCAGGCCTTGAAGGACCGGGGTTACTGGATCTTCGGGACGGCCATGGAAGGCGATGACTACCGGAAGTGGAATGCCAATGGCAAGACCGTTTTAGTTATCGGTAATGAAGGCAAGGGGATTTCCCCGCTCCTTCTTAAGCAAATGGACCAGACCCTGACCATCCCGATGATTGGCCATGTCCAATCCCTAAATGCTTCAGTAGCAACCGGGGTCCTGCTCTACCAGGCCTTTAACAGCCGCCACCCTTTGTAAAGCAAATCGTTTACAGTTCAAGAAAAGTGATTGAATCAAACAATGGTTCGATTCTGTCAAGGTGAAAAGTCCTTTATTCTGTGGGCAAACAGAATGAAAGGGCTTTTTATAATGGGATTAACAAAGGAAAGAGAGCGCCTGCTGATCAGCCGGATTCAAAAAGATGACGATGAGCAGGCCCTTAAAGAGCTGTATTACAGCTGCCTGCCTGTGATCGGCGGTACCATCAAGCAGTATTTTGTGGAGCTATATGATAGCCAGGACTGGGAGCAGGAGGCCTTGATCCTCTGTTATAAGACGGCCAAGCGCTTTGACTTAACGCAGGGAAAGCCCTTTGTCGGCTTCTACAAGGTCAGCCTGCACAATCGGGCCATCAACTTGATCAGACGGGGCAAGCGGAAAAAGCGCCTGGCCGCCAGTGACCAGGTCTATTGGGAAGACGTGGCCCCTGAACTTGAGCAGGCTTCCTGCTTGATCGCAAGCCCGCCGGCGCCTGTTTTGGACTGGCAGGATTTGGTTGAGTCCTTGAGCATGCTGGAATTGGAAGAATTGCTTTTGGAACTGGGCTATAAGCAGGCCGGGGAGATCAAGCGCCAGTACCAGGTCAATGAGATGGGGCTCAGACGGGCCAAATACCGGGTGAAGGAAAAAATCAAGCTAAAATTGCGGATAGGTGCGTAAACATTTTAGCCAAATGGGATTATAATGTAGGCGTAGGGTGAAAAAATTGTTTAGGAGGTAATCAAAAATGCCAGAAATTGTTAAGACAGCTTTGCTGGATCGTTCAATGAAAGAAGTTTTTGATTGGAGTGACTCAGACAGCCCTGTAAGAGATGTCCTTTGGGACTACTTCATGGAGTCAAACGGCCACGACACCGACAAGACTGAGGAAGCCATGCTTCCATTCATGAGCGACTCTGACGACAAGATCATCGCATTTGTCAACGAACACCTTAAGAAATAATCTTTTCCCTACATTCCTGACCTCTTGCTTCCCATAAGGGAGGGGAAGGGGCGAAAAACGACGGCTCTACGAGCCGCCGTTTTTTTCTGTTAAAATAAAAATCTGGCTATAAATCTGACAAGGAGAAATTTGGAAGTTTGGAAAAGAAACAAAAGAATAAGATGTCCAAGAAGCAAAAAGGACTGCTGGCTTTGGCGGGGGGGTTAGCTGCCTTGCTGCTCGCCTTTGGTCTGTATTTTGGCAATTACTATCATGCTGACAAGACGGCCCAGCAAGCGATGAAGAGCAGCCGGACAGTTAAGGTCAAGCAGACAGCTGAAGGCTACCTGTTTGACGGGCCTGCAAAGAAGAATGCCATTATTTTTTACCCGGGAGCGAAAGTTGAAACTACCGCCTATGCGCCCCTCTTGAAGCAAATCGCCAGCCAGGACGCGGATGTTTTCTTAGTCGCCATGCCCCTGCACATGGCCTTCTTCGGCCTTAACAAGGCAGACAAGATCCGGGCCAGCTACCACTACCAAAACTGGTACATGTCGGGTCACTCGCTGGGAGCGGCCATGGCAGCGCGCTATAGCGCGGACCACTTGAAGGACTACCGGGGCTTGATCATGCTGGCCGGCTACCCAACCAAGGACCTGCACGCGGCTAATTTTTCCGTGCTCAGCATTTACGGGTCAAAAGATGGAAATACGAAGATGCTGCAAAAGAATCCCCAGTACCTGCCAAAAAACTACACTAAGCAGGTCATCAAGGGCGGCAACCACGCCCAGTTTGGCAATTACGGCCTGCAAAAAGGGGACGGGCAGGCAACCATCTCCAGAAAGGCCCAGCAGCAGGCAACTGCCCAGGCGGTTCAGAAATATTTACTTGCTCATGACAAGTAATGAGTTAAATAGTAAAAAGAGAAAAAGAAAAAAAGAGAAAAAGAGAATATGATAGTACAGAAAAAGCTGGTCACCTTGCGTGATCAGCTTTTTGCTTGTATCTGCTTCTTAGTTAAATAATTGCTTGACGCTGGCAACGATTTGCTCAGCCGTCAATTGGTTGCGGACCAGGATCTGGTCATAGCTTTGGTCAACGTCGGTGTATTCCCGCTTTTCGCCGAAAGCCTTGACCAAAACCGGCCGGTCAGCCAAGTAGCCGGCCACCTTTTGCCCGAAGCCCCCGTCCAGGATGTTGTTTTCCAAAGTAATTACAGCCTGGTAGTGCCGGGCTAAGTGGTCCAGGCAGTCAGTATCCAGAACATTGGCTGCCAAAGGATTGTAGAGGGCAGCATCAAGTTCTTCAGCAACTTGGCTGCCTAATTCCTGCATGTCGCCTAAAGCTAAAATAGCAATCTTTTTGCCGGCCCGCTGCTTTTGGTAGTGGATGTGCCGGTAGCCTTCAAGAACGGCTCCGCTAGCTGGAACTGGCCGGACTGGCAGCTTGATGGCCACAGGGCCATCTTTTTGCTTGAGGGCCCAGTTGATCATGGCCGCTTCTTCGGTCAAGCTGGTCGGGGCCAGGTACTTCCAGTTAGGCAGGTTGCTGACCATGACCTGGTCAAAGACGCCCACGTGGGTCTTGGAGTTGGCCCGGATCCCGCCGCCAGCCACGATCATGACGACTGGCAAATTGTTAGCCGCCACGTCATGGCTGAGCTGGTCAAAGGCCCGCTGCAGGAAGGTGGAGTTTTCAAAAAGGACTGGCCGGCCGCCGGCCTTGGCAAAGCCTGCCGCGAAGGCCACGGAATCCTGCTCGGCGATCCCAACGTCCAGGTAGTGGTCCGGATAAGACTCTTTAAAGGAGTCAAGACCAAAGACGCCTGGGATAGCGGCAGTGATCGCTATGATATTTCCCTGGCCCCCGTCAATAGCGCTGGCCACGGTCTTAACGGCAATTTCTGCTGGAGTCGGGCCAGCGGCTACGGCCTTTGGCGAATCATCGCTTAAGTTGAAGGGGCTTACCCAGTGGTGCTTTTCTTCATTTGCAATAGCTGGTTCATAGCCCTTGCCCTTTAAAGTATTGACGTGCAAAACCAGGGGATGGTCAACGTCACGGATTTCTTTGAAGGCCTTAATCATGCTTTCCAGGTCATTGCCGTCAGCCACATAGCGGTAGTCAAAGCCGAAAGCTTTAAAAGGATTTTCCGGATCCTGCCCTTGACTGTCTCGCAGCTTCTTTAGGGCCGTGGTTAAGCCGCCGACATTTTTGTCAATGGACCATTGGTTGTCATTGATGACGATGACCAGGTTGCCTTTTTCCAGCGCGGCGTTATTTAAGCCTTCATAGGCCATCCCGCCGGTCAAGGAGCCATCGCCGATGACGGCCATGATCCGCTCGCTGCCGCCTAAGAGGTCCCGGGCTTTGGCCATGCCGGTGGCTAAAGAGATGGAGGTAGAAGTGTGGCCAACGGCGTAGTAGTCGTAGGGACTTTCATCGGGATTAGTGTAAGGAGTTACCTTGTCGTAAGCTTCCGGGTCCAGCCAGGCATAAGCCCGGCCCGTCAGCATCTTGTGGGGGTAGGTCTGGTGGGAGATGTCCCAGATGATCTTGTCGCCGGGGGCGTCAAAGACGTAGTGGTAGGCGATGGTCAGTTCCACGATCCCCAGGTCAGGACCCAGGTGGCCGCCGACTGCCGCGTCTTTTTCAATGATCAATTGGCGGATTTCTGAAGCCAGCTGCTTCATCTCTTCCAGGTCCAGGACCTTGAGGTCAGCTGGGGATTTGATCTTGTTGAGCAAATATTCAGGGTGTTGGTTCATTTCTTCTCCTCATGGCCGGCTAGCCGGCAATCTTGTAAACTGTATTTTTGCTAGTACCATTATGACACAGGGGCCGCTTAAGATGTGAAAATAAAGCCCGGCAAAGTCAGTCATATAATAGTTGCTTTTAGGGCGGATTTTTGCTAAAATCAAATGAAGTTTGAAGGTGAATATTATGGCAGTAAAGAAAGCAGCTTTGGCCTGCAGCGTTTGCGGGTCACGGAACTACTCAATCACTGCAAACAACAACCGCACCAAGCGCTTGGAACTGAACAAGTTCTGCAAGCACTGCGGCAAGAAGACTTTGCACAAGGAAACGAGGTAGACAGAGATGGTTAAGTTTTTTAAGAGCGTTGGTCAGGAAATGAAACTGGTTCATTGGCCAAGTGCTAAGGAAAACCGGCACGACACGGTGAACGTGGTCGTAACTTCTCTGCTTTACGCGATTTTCTTGGGTGCCTTGGATTGGGCCTTTGCAAAATTGATTCAATTAGTTCTGTAAGAGCGACAAAGTATGTTATAATCATGCTAGTTTCTAGGAAAACCTCTTTAGCGAGGTTTTTTTGTTTGCCAAAAAGGAGATTAAAGAAATTATGGTAGAATCCGCCAAGAAGCAATGGTACGTCCTGCACACTTACTCTGGTTTTGAAGACAAGGTTAGATCCGACTTGCTGTCCCGGGCCCAGTCACTGGGGATGCAGGACTACATCTTCCGGGTTGTCGTTCCGCAAGAACCAAAGATCGAAGACGTGCGCGGCAAGAAGGAAGAAGTTAACGAAAAGGTCTTCCCTGGTTACGTTTTGGTTGAAATGGTCATGACTGACGAAAGCTGGTTTGTTGTCCGGAACACTCCTAACGTTACTGGTTTCGTTGGCAGCCACGGCGGTGGTTCCAAGCCTTCCCCGCTTTACGAGGAAGAAGTCAGAGCCATCCTGCAAATGCAAGAAGGCGAAGCAACTGAAAAGGTTGACTACGACTACGAAGTTGGCGAAAGCGTCATGATCACCGAAGGTGCCTTCAACGGCATGGTCGGCAAGATCGCTGAAATCCAGGACGACAAGCAAAAGCTCTTCTTGACCATCGACATGTTTGGCCACGCTACCACGGCTGAACTGGACTTTGACCAAGTCAAGAAGATGGAAAACTAAACATAAAAAAGTCTTGCATTCTGCCGGCTTTCAGAGTACTATATTAAACGTACTTTATTATTGTGGGAGGAGAGTGTGGAAACTCTCCATTTTAACCGCATCACGGAATCAAGGAGGTTTTGACCGTGGCAAAGAAAGTTATTAACGTTGTTAAGTTACAAATTCCAGCTGGCGCTGCAACCCCTGCACCTCCAGTAGGTCCTGCTTTGGGTCAAGCAGGTATCAACATTGTTGGCTTTACTAAGGACTTCAATGCTCGTACTGCTGACCAAAAGGGCATGATCATCCCTGTAGTTATTACTGTTTACGAAGACCGTTCATTCGACTTCGTAACTAAGACCCCTCCAGCACCAGTCTTGTTGAAGCAAGCTGCTGGCATTCAAAAGGCTTCAGGCGAACCTAACAAGAACAAGGTTGGTTCAGTAACCACTGCTCAAGTTAAGGAAATCGCTGAAACTAAGATGAAGGACCTTAACGCTGCCTCAATCGAAGCTGCTATGCGCATGGTTGAAGGTACTGCTAGAAGTATGGGTATCGAAGTAAAGGACTAATTTGTTAATTTTTACCAATTAACAAGTCAGGTGGGAGAGCAAAGAGAAAGCTCGTTTGACCACACATACAAGGAGGATTTTTCATGCCAAAGCATGGTAAGAAATACGTAGAAGCTGCCAAGAAGGTTGACAGCAACAAGTTGTACTCAGTAGAAGACGCTATTAAGCTGGTTAAGGAAACTTCATACGCTAACTTTGACGCTTCCGTAGAAGTATCTTACAACCTGAGCGTTGACCCTAAGCAAGCTGACCAACAAATCCGTGGCTCAATCGTTTTGCCAAACGGTACTGGTAAGTCTGTAAAGGTTATCGTATTTGCTGAAGGCCCACAAGCTGAAGCAGCCAAGGCTGCCGGTGCTGACGAAGTCGGCGCAGACGACCTGGTAGAAAAGGTTCAAAACGGTTACCTGGACTTCGACGTTGTCATCGCTACTCCAATGATGATGGCTAAGGTTGGTCGTTTGGGTCGTGTGCTTGGGCCTAAGGGCTTGATGCCAAACCCTAAGACTGGTACTGTTACTATGGACACTGCCAAGGCTGTTCAAAACGTTAAGGCTGGTCAAGTAGAATACCGTGTCGACCGTCAAGCTTCAATCCACACTGCTATCGGCAAGGTTTCATTCACTGAAGAACAATTGACTGAAAACTTCCGCGCTTTGCAAAACGCTATCCTGCGTGCAAAGCCAGCTTCAGCTAAGGGTCAATACATCAAGAGCTGCGCAGTTGCCGCAACCTTTGGCCCTGGGATCAAGTTGGACCCAATCGCTTTGATGGGCTAATTATCCCTAAGTTAAGCAAATAAGCTCCTCGCCTTTTGGCGGGGAGTTTTTCTTTGCCCTAATTTTTTATTAAGAAATTTTTAGTCTTGGAAAAGGCATTCTTGCAAAAAAACTTGTTATACTAGTAGAGACAAATAGCGAACTGAAAGAAGTGTATCAAGGTGGAAAAATTACTAACTCTCATCGTTCCCTGCTATAACTCAGCTGAATACTTGAACCGCTGCGTCGACTCCCTTTTGCCTGGCGGTGACCGGGTACAAATCATCTTGGTTGACGACGGGTCAACTGATGAAACCGGCCGGATGCTGGATGACTACCAAGCTAAAAATTTAGACTTGGACCTGGAAGTCGTCCACCAGGAAAATGCCGGCCACGGCGGAGCCATCAACAATGGCCTCCGCCTGGCCAAGGGCAAGTACGTCAAGATCGTTGACAGCGACGACTGGCTGGACCAGGAGGCCTACGAAGAGGTGCTGGATTACCTGGAAAGCAATCCGGAAGTCGACCTCTTTTTGGCCAACTATGTCTATGACAAGCCAGCATTAAACCGCCAGCGGGTGATCAGGTTCCCCCATCTGCCAGTCGGGCGGACCTTCTCCTGGGATGAGGTCAAGCTGCGGATGGGCCAGTACTTCATGCTCCACTCCGTCATCTACAACCGGAAAGTCCTGGACCGGGCCAAGGTAACCCTGCCGACTAAGGTATCTTATGACGATAATATCTTTGTCTTTGAGCCGATGGTGCAGGTGCAGACCATGCGCTACCTGCCGGTCAACCTCTACCACTACTTTATCGGCAGAGATGACCAGTCAGTTAACGAAAAGGTGATGTTGAAGAAGATTGACCAGCAGATCTTGATCAATAAGCAGTTAATCGTTTTCTACGCCTCCCAGGTCAACAAGCGGGCCCCTTACGCCAAATACATGAAATACTTCTTAGAAGCCGTCACGGGCGTGACTAGCGTCATCTTGATCCGGGGCAAGAAGAAGGAGTATATTGCTAAAAAGGACGAGCTCTGGCAGTTCTTAAAGACTTATGACCTGGAGACCTACAAGTCCTTTAAGCACCGCCTGGTGGGCCATTTTGTCTCCCGGGACGTCCTGCCTATGCGGCAGATGGTTAGCGGTGCCTACTTGATCCTGCAGCGGCTGTACTCGTTTAATTAAGACAGGGGAAAAATACAATATTCGACAAAAAAGCTTTGGCAAGAATGCCAAAGCTTTTTGATTTGACGAATAGGATATTGAGAAAAAGTACTGCTACTTGCCAAAGATAGCTTGGCTTGCGCTGATCTGGCAGTCGGCGAATTCCCCGTGCTCGCTGAGGTCCAGGCCGACTTCTTCATTACGGGCGGAAACCCGCATGTTGACGAAGCGCTTCAGGACGGCTGTAATCAAGCTGACCATCAAGAGAGTAAAGACGATGGTGAAGAGGGTGCCGGCTGCCTGCTTGCCTAAAAGTTCCCAGCTGCCGCCGTAGAAGAGCCCACTGGCGGAAATCCCCGGGTCAACTTTTTGACTGGCAAAGAGGCCGACGGTTAAAGAGCCAACGATACCGGAAATGCCATGGCAGCCAAAGGCGTCCAGGGGGTCGTCAAAACTCAAGCGCCCTTTAACATTACTGATAAAGAAGTAGCTGGCCAGGCTGCAGAGAATGCCGGTGAAGAGGGCTCCGGCGCAAGTCTCATAGCCAGCCCCTGGCGTGATGCCGACTAAGCCGCAGAGGGTACCGGTGCAGATCCCGTCTAAGCTGGCCTTGCCGCTAAAGGCTTCTTCCAGCAAAAGCCAGGTCATCATAGAGGCCGCTGCCGCAACCGTACTAGTCAAGCAGGCCGTCAAGGCCGTTTGGTTCATGCCAAAGGCACTGCCGGCGTTGAAGCCGTACCAGCCCAGCCAGAGGATGGCTGCCCCCAAGAGGACCCAGGGCAGGCTGTAGGGCCGGGTCTGCTTTTGGTAGCGGGGACCTAAGAAGATGGATAAGACCAGGGCGGTGATCCCGGCGTTGATGTGAACGACCGTGCCGCCGGCAAAGTCCAGGATCCCCCAGCCGGCCAAAAGTCCGCCATTCCCCCAGACCATGTGAACCAGGGGGTAGTAGACCAGGACTGACCAGAAGAAGACGAAGACCAGAAGGAAGTTGAACCTCATCCGGCCCACCGTGGCCCCAACGAAGAGGGCGGGGGTGATGATGGCAAACATCATTTCAAAGAGCAGGTAGCTGGCGGCGGTAATTCCCTGCTCCTTTAAAACGATTTTAGTTAAGTCGCTGCCGGAGAGGAAGATGTGCTGGACTCTGCCAAAAATCCCGGCGATATTGCCGTTGAAGCAAAGCTCATAGCCAAAGGCCACGAATAAGACGATGGCTAAAGCACAGATGATGAAGACCGAGAGCATGGTGTTGACCACGTTTTTCTTGGAGACCAGACCCCCGTAGAAAAAGGCCAGGCCCGGGGGCATCATCAAGACCAGGACGGCGGCGATAATTACGAAAACGGTGTTTGCTGTGTTCATCCTTATTTCCTTTCTGCTTCTATCTCTATACCAATTGTTCGCTCAGATTTATGTTCTTAGTTATACCATGAAGGCTCTCAATGTAAAGCTCTAGACCAATTTAGAAAGAGAAGAAATAGCCGGGAAAAGTTGGGAAAAAAGGGTAAAAAAAACGCCTGCTTTTTTAAAAGGCAGGCTGCAAGCGTTTGCTAGTTTATTTTGTTAAAAAATACTAAAAAATAGAACTAATTTTTGTCGTCAAAACCGGTCTCGTCCCGGCGCTTGACATGGAAGTTCTTGTCATTGGCTTGTTCAGGCACGACGAAAGAGCAGAGCAGGAAGAGGACGAAGCCGCCCCAGCCTAGGCCATGGATGCCCAGCTTGTAGCCGGTCAAGGTCAAGATGACGCCCAAGAGGAGAAGGGACCAGGCGATCCAGGAGAGGATCTGCCAGTTCTTGCTCAGCTTCTTGTTTTCAGATTCGATGTCCAGGAAGCCGCGGACAATGAAGTAGGCGCTGATGATGAGGAATAAGACGTCCATGGCGATGCTGCCAGCGGAATGGTCCTTGAACATGCTGAAGACGGCCAGGGTGCCGGAAATGCCGGCTAAGAAGAAGTAGAAAATGTCGATCAGTTTACTCTTCAAAATTGTACCTCCTAAAAGTCATTACAGTAAATTTTAGCAGATTTTTGCAAAAAGTGGCGAAAAAGGTTTGACAGATCTTGCTTCAGATGGTAGTATGGATAAAGTAAATTTCTAACCTAAGACGTGGGTGGCGTAAAGCCTCAATACAATCCCGCCGAGGCCAGAAGATAATGAAGATTATTAAATTCTCCATGTCTTTCTTGGCATGGAGTTTTTTTAGGCCTTGTAGAATTTTACAAAATTTTATGGAGGTGAATAATTTTGAGTCAAGCTATTATCGCTGCTAAGGCTAAATTCGTTGAAGAATTTGCAGAAGAACTTAAGTCAGCTAAGTCCATCGTAGTTATCAACTACCTTGGTTTGACTGTTGACGAAGTTACTGCGTTCCGTGCAGAATTGCGTGAAAGCAACGCCAAGATGAAGGTTGTCAAGAACACTTACCTTCGCCGCGCTGCTGCTCAAGCCGGCTTGGAAGATTTGGCACCAGTATTCGTTGGTCCATCAGCTGTGATCTACACTGATGATGAAGACAACGTTACTGCACCTGCCCGTATCGCTGCTGACTACGCTAAGAAGTTCGACGTTGTTGAAATTAAGGGTGGTGCACTTGAAGGTCAAGTTGCTACCAAGGAACAAGTCGAAGAACTGGCTGCAATTCCAGGTCGCGAAGGTCTGCTTTCAATGCTTCTTTCTGTATTGCAAGCACCTGTACGCAACTTTGCATACGTTGTTAAGGCTGTCGCTGAATCAAAGGAAGAATCAGCTGAATAGTCTGGTCATTTTAAACTAGATATTAAATTCCATATTTTCGGAGGATATTACAATGGCTTTGGATACTGCTAACATCATTGAACAATTGAAGGGTGCTTCAATTCTTGAATTGAACGACCTTGTACACGCTATCGAAGAAGAATTCGGCGTTACTGCTGCTGCTCCTGTAGCTGCTGCTGGTGCCGCTGGTGGTGCTGAAGAAGCTAAGTCAAGCTTCGACGTTGAATTGACTTCAGCAGGTACTGAAAAGGTTAAGGTTATCAAGATCGTTAAGGAAGTTACTGGCGCAAGCTTGCTGGACGCTAAGAAGACTGTTGACGGTGCTCCAGTTGTTCTTAAGGAAGGCTTGTCAGAAGACGAAGCTAACGAACTTAAGGCTAAGCTTGAAGAAGTTGGCGCAACTGTTACCCTTAAATAATTACGGCCTTCGGGCATTAATTATTAACGAAGAACGCGTTTGTGGACATCCACAGGCGCGTTTTTTGTTTGCTTTTTTAACTTTTTGCCTAAAAAAGGGGCCTTTTGGCCTCTAACTCAAAATTTCCCTAAGAAAAAACTGCAATATTTACTGCAATATTTTTGGACTACTGCTTCTGCTCTTTTTTCCAGGATTAAAAACGCTGACGCGATCCTCGCCGGTAAGAAAAATGGGTATCAAAGCCGTGGGCAAGTACAAGATGGTCGTCAGCTTAGAGCGGAAGATCCCATACTTCAAGCTCTTGATGGCCTTCCCGCTTTGCTTCCCGCAAAATGAACAGGCAGTCAAGAAGTACGGATCCAAGTACGGGACAGCCCGCATGAAGCTTTTGGCCAAGGCTGAAAACATCTTGATGGTCAACTAGGGGGTAACTCCGCTGACTCAAGCCAACAAGGCCTGGATGATCAAGAGCAAGGTCAAGGCGATCAACGACAAGCACTGCGTGCCAGTGAAATAGATGGATTCTTCTAAAACGCTTTTATAATTTTGGCATTTTCCGTAAGCTATTTCAGAGAAATGCTGTTGCGGCGGCAAAGTTTTGCTATAATTAAGCATATGAATAAGCTTCGGCATATTGCTGGGCCTTTTAATAGAAAGATGAGGAAATAAGATGAACAAGACTGAACTTGTCTCAGTTGTAAGTGAAAAGACTGAATTCAGCAAGAAGGAATCTGCGCAAATCGTTGACGCTTTGTTTGCATCAATCGAAGAAGCACTTGCTAAGGGCGAAAAGGTACAATTGATCGGCTTTGGGACTTTTGAAGTTCGTGAACGCGCTGCTCGGAAGGGCCGCAACCCGCAAACTGGCGCTGAAATCGAAATCCCTGCAAGCAAGGTTCCAGCCTTCAAGCCAGGCAAGGCCCTGAAGGATGCCGTTAAGTAAGCTTGATCACTTCTAAAAGACTGCTGGTTATTTCCAGTAGTCTTTTTTTGTGGAAAAATCCTGTAATTAAAACGTAACACAGCTTCCCTTGTTTTTAATAAATATTAGGGCTAACATAATTTGTAGTTATGCTTATGATGAGAAAGGGAAGAATAAATTGATTTTTAAAGATTTCTTTTTGAAAAAATCCGCGAAAACTGCCGGCAAGCTGGCTTTAGCTGCCAGCCTCCTGCTTCCGGCTTTGGCGCCAGCTACGGTCCAGGCGGAAGCGACCAAGAGCGACGTCAACCGGGTAATGAGGGACAACCACCTGGCCGGGTCAGTTCTTTTGGTCCAAAACGGGAGCGTCAAGACGGTCAACTACGGCTATGCCTGGTATGGCCGGCGGATAAAGAACGGGTCTTACAACATGACCTATCCAGCAGCTTCGTTGCAAAAGGTAGTGACCGGGGCCATGCTGGTGCAGATCATGAATGAAAAGAAGCATACCAAGCACAAATTCAGCCAGTACACCAAGATTTCCCGCTGGTATCCCAAGCTGAAGAACGCCCGCTATGTAACAGTTGGCAACCTTTTGACCCACACCAGCGGCTACCGGGTGCCAGGCTCAGAAAGCAACCGGCGCAAGAATCTGTCAGAAAACAAGGCCATCAACTGGGTGAGCCAGAAGATCAACGGCAGCTGGCAGTATCAGACGGGTAGTTTTCACTACAACAACGCCAACTGCATCTTGCTGGTGGGCATTATCCGCAAATTGACCGGCCACTCCTACGCCTACAACTTCAAGCACCGGATCGTTCAGCCGCTGGGTTTAGCCCACACCAGCCTCAGACAGGACATCCCTTGGACCCGGAGCCAAGCGGTCTCTTATGTCTGCCTTTGGCAGAAAAAGTACCAAAGACCGGTTTCCCTGCCTAAGTCCGTAGCTTCCCAGATCCCAGGTGCCGGCAATATGTGCACCACGCCAATTGAATATTATGAGATCATGCTGGCCTTACAGAACGGGGCAATTTTGAACCAAAGCGACTTTAAATACCTGACCCACCTTAAGGCCAGAAAGACCACCTATAGCGGCGGCATGTACATGAAGCGGGGCGGCAAGGTCAAGTCTGCCTTTGGCTCGATTAGGGGTGAGCACTACGGGACTTACGTCCAGCTGACGGCAGACAACAGAAACGGGATCATCATGTTCGTCAATGAGCGCAGCCAGACTGACCAGCAGCTCAAGGGCCTGGCCTTTGGCCTCTTGCAAAAGATCCGGCCGGGAACCTTCAGTTTGAATTAGTGAGTATTTTTTAATTTTTTTCAAAGTATAATAAGTTTTCCCCTTTTCCCTGGAAAAGGACTTATAATGTTCATATGTATTCTAGGAGGGAAAAGCAGACTTGTTCAAAAAAGGTAAGAAATTAATCGTTGCCCTGCTTATCTTAGTGGCTGCTTTGGCGGTTTGTCCGGAAGAAACGGCCCCTGATCTGGTAACGGCGGCCGATATGCACGTTTTTGTCGAGAAGCTTTTTAAGAAGAAGCATGTGACCGGCAGCGTGGCTATAGTGCAAAACGGGCATGTCCAGGTCGTTAACTACGGATTGGCTAATGCTAAGAAGAAGGTCAAGAACGGGGCCAGCCGGGTCGTCTACCCGGCCGCTTCCATGCAAAAGGAAGTTACCGGGGCCATGATCATGCAGCTGATGGAAGAAAAGAAGGGGAGCTCAAGTGCTTTTAGTCAAAACACGAAGATCTCCCGCTGGTACCCGGCTTTAAGGAACGCCGGGAAAATCAGCGTGGGCAACTTGCTTACCCACACTTCAGGCTTGCAGATTCCGGAAGTCGAAGCCGACCGCCGTATCAATTACAGTGAAGACCAGGCAGTAAACTGGATTGTGACCCGGGCCAACCAATTGCCACAGGACAAGGTGGGGAGCTACCACTACAGCGACGTCAACTATGTTTTGCTGGCAGGCATCATCAAGAAGGTGAGCCATAAGTCATATGCCTGGAACTTTAAGAAGCGGGTGGTCCAGCGGCTGGGCCTCAAGTCAACTTATGTAAGCAGCCAACTGCCTAAGAATAAGATGCTGGCTGTATCTTACGCCTATAGGCATGGCAAGAACTACCAGCAGGCGGCAACTTTGGAAAAGACACGGTTGTCTCAGCTGGTTGGGGCCGGGAACATGCTGACGACAGCCAGCGACTACTATCTTATCCAAGAAGCTTTGGGGACAGGGCAGTTCCTGTCGCCGAGTGCCTTTCACAAGCTGACCCACCTTAAGAGCAAGGTTAACCGCTACAGCGGCGGGGTTTACCTCAAGAAGGGGGAAAAGGTCAAGCTGGCCTATGGGGCAATTGGCGGCGCCCACTATGCTGCTTACTTCCAGCTGACAGCTGACAACAAGAACGGGATTATCCTGCTTCTCAACCAGCGCAGCTTTGGTGAAAACAAGGTCAAGGACGTTGGCTACCAGATCTTGAAAGAGATCATGTTTGCTACCTTCTCTAAGACTTAAACCAAGTAACAAAGAAACAAAGTAAAAAATATACAATAAAATTGCAAGCTAAAAAGGCAGATCTCCGGATCTGCCTTTTTTGTCGTTAATTGCTGGTTAATTCTGAAATATTATAGAGCTTTTTAAAAGCTTAAAGGGAATAATCGTCCTGCAGGGTCTGGACCCGGACCAGGGCGTCTTTGATCCGCTCTTTTGGCAATTCACCGTTTTCTAGGGCTGCTTCCAAAATTGGCAAGTTTTCCAATTTGCCGCCTAAAAGGAGGTCGGCCCCGGCCTTTAACGCTAAAAGCTCCGGGCAGCTGCTTCCTCGCGCTGCCGCCATGGCTAAGTCGTCGGTGATGGCCACGCCGGAATAATGAAGGTCCTCCTTGAGCAGGCGGTAGATTTCCGGGGAGAGGGAGGCAGGGCCAGGGCTATAGCAGGCAACTTCCAAATGGGCCACCATGATAGTCGGCACGCCCGCCGCGATCGCTGCTTTAAAAGGTAAAAGATCCAGCTGGGCTTCCTTAAGGCTTCTGAGGTCTTTAGCCGGAGCCTGGTGGGTGTCGCCGGCATCCCCGTAGCCAGGAAAATGCTTGGCACAGGAGGCGACTCCTAGCTGGCGGTAGAGCTTGATAAAGGCCGCGATTGCCGGCCCGGTTTCCTCAGCTCCTGCTTGCAGGGTCCGGCTGTAGATGAAGCTGGACCCTGCAAGCGCAAGATCAGCCACCGGAGCAAAGTTTAAGTTGATGCCTAAATATTTTAATTCCAGAGCTGTCTTTTGGCTTTCTGCTAAGAAAAAGTCAGCCCCTTTTTTCAAAAGTTCTGCCTGGCTGGGGTAAGACCGGTTTGGGTAAAGGGCGGACAAGCGGCTGACTAAGCCGCCTTCCTGGTCAATGGCGAGCAGCAAACCTGGCCGGGCCTGCCGGTAAATCGCTATCCGCTCTTTAACAGCTTTTTCGCTTAGGCCCGCCAGATCTTTGGCAAAGAGGAGAAGGCCACCTGGCTGGTACTGGTCCAAAAGGCGGAGGTTTTCAGTAAAATCGCCAGTGCTGTCGATTAGGAAAAGACTGGCCAGTTTTTGACTAAGTGAAGACATGATGCACCTGCTTTCTAAATGCAGTTAAAGTTAAATCAAAATTGATTTTTCGTGAATTTTACAAAGTCTCTATACTCTATAAATGATATTATTGGCTCATTTTTACCCGCAAGCAAGGCAAAAGGGTTAAAAATATGCAAAAAAGCCCTGGCGATTGCCAGGGTTTCTTGCCATCGAGATGGAGGTTTGTGTGTTGTGAAAAAATAAGAAAATTAATGCAATGCTGGTTAAAGCGGTGTACCAGCAATTAGATAGAATTCAAATTCAAGGGAAAAAGGGAAGTGTCACGAATTCTTAATTATGCCGCTGGTGGGCAGGAATTACTGCCAGTTGACGGCGGGACCGTCTGTAGGGGTTAAAGGCAAACAGGGCCAATGAAATCGTGAGTAATTGGGTGAACAGTTTCAGCATAGTTTTTGCCTCCTTTGCTTAGTCGCAAGTTCTTCTGAACTTGTACTGTAAGGATAACCGGCAAGCGTGGCTATTTGATGAACTGCTTGCTAAAAAATGCTGTGGAAATGCTAAAGAAAAACTAAAATGCAGGTCCTAAAAGGATCTGCACTTTAGTTCTATCAACTAGTTTTGTCTTAGCGGAAGTTGGACTTAACTACATATTGGTCAACTGAGATGATGTAGTACTTCTTGCCCTTGATCGTTACGGCGCCGCCGTAAGTCTTGCACTTGCTGTTCTTCTTCAGGACGTACTTCTTGTAGCGGACGGCCTTGCCCTTGGACTTCTTGTAGATGTAGGCATTCTTCTTCAAAGTCCGGGTCGTCCCGTCAACGTTGGAAGCGGAGATAAAGGAGTTGTAGCCGGTTTGGTAGTACTTCTTATTCTTTATCGTCGTTCGGCCAAAAGTCAGGATCTTCTTGCCTTCAGCCACAGAAGAAGTGGTCTTCTTTAAGTTCTTGCTGTAAACGGCAGAGCCATGCATGACCCTAATGTAGCGGCCGTCGGCGCTCAAAGCGCTGATGTACTGGTCAGTGCTCAGCTTGTAATACTTTTCCCCACCTAAGATGGCATAAGCGTAAGCATAAACTTTTTTGCCCTTTTTGTAGCTTGTTCCTGTCTTTTTCAAGCTCTGGGTGTAGACAGCAGCCATATTTTTCAAGGTAATGTAGCGGCCATCGACATCGGCAGACTGAACATACTTGTTAGCAGTCTTCGAGATCTTGTAGTACTTGACGCTTCCTCGGGTTAAAGTCCCGTAAGTAGTAACGGTCTTGCCAGCCTTAAGGGCCTTGTTCTTGGTTTTATTGCCATTTCTGTCGTAAACAGCCGCGGTCCGTTTGACGACTTTTTTAACCGTAGCGGAAGTCTCAGTAACCGTCTCGTAGGCTGAACTTGGCAGGTCACTGAAAGTGATATTGCAGTATGACGGATCACCGTTGATATTAATGCTTGCGTTTTGCAGGCCGTTCTTGTAGACAGAGCCGCCGAAGGTTAAGGTCTTTTGGTCACCGATCGCTACTTCATCATTGACTTGGACGTAGTATTCGCCTTCGTCGTCAATGTCATCTACATCAATCGATACGGAAGCAATTTTGTGGTTTTTGATCGTTACTGTGGCTGAAGGGAAAAAGTTGGAAGGGACATCAATGTTGTTGCCCAGATTTTCTACAGTGACCATTACCGTGTAGCTGCCGTTCTTGTATTCCGTGCTAGTTTTGCTTTTGGCCTTAGCGCTAGCAGCCTGGATTGGAGCTGACTGCGGAATTACGGATAATGTGGCCATTGCCAGTGACAGGGCAGTCACGAAAGATTTGGTTAACTTTTGCATTCTTGAATCTTGCCTCCCGGGATTAGTCAAATCTTCTGTTTAAGATATTAATTTATTATCGCCCTTATTTAATTAAAAAACAATAGAACGCTTACTAGAATCTTGGTAAAAAGCGGCTATTAATTGAGCAGGCAGGCGAATGGTGATAAAATCAAGCTAGAAAGTGAATATTGACATAAGGATTCAGTGATCTGCTGTTTTACTTCTGAAGAAAGTAAGGGGGCATGGCAATGACGAAGAGTAAAGCCAATAAGGCTTACCGGCGCGCCCGCCGCAGCCGTCTGCTGGCTTGTCCCAGTGGCAAGCGGGCCTTTAAGACAAAGTTTGATGCCGACTTGTTTCTTTACCAGGAAGAGGTGACCGTTCACCTGCGTGAAATCAACCATGAGCACTGGCGGCCGATGCCGATTCGGGCTTACCGGTGTCCTTATTGCAAGAATTATCATGTAACCTCAATGCCGCTGGAGCGCTATGAGCAGCTGCAGGGCAGGACAAGGGAGCGGACTTGACGGCCCGCTTTTTTCTTGCTTTTTGCTAAAATGTAAGTAAACGACTGGAGGAAAAAATGAGCCGACTCAATTCTTATTTCTACGATATCGAATCTTTGACCAATGCCTTTACCTTGTCCTGCTACCGGCCAGATGACCAGCGGGTTGACATCTACTACATAGTTGATGATCCGGGCTTAAATGACAAAGACAGCCTGGACTTTAAGAAGGCTGCTGCCCGGCGGATCCGGGAGAAGAACCAGAACTTTAAAGGAGAGATCTACTATTACAATCTCCGCTCAAGTGCAGCTTCCGCTCGCTTGGCCCAGACCTTTGGGGTTTCAGATGCCCAATACGTCAATGATCCCCAAGCCCCGTCCTCTTTTCCAGGCCAGTTCCGCCCGGTCTGCGACACTGACGCCGGCTACCAGGAAGAAGAAGCGCCCTACCTGATGGGCTACAATTCCAGCAACTACGATTTGACCATGCTGGCCTACTACTTCACTAGAGCCTGGCAGCCTGGCGAAAGCGGCAAGCGGGACCGCTTTTCAGCCGTGACGGCCAGGGAGATGCGGGACTTTAACGATGAGCTCTTCAGCCGCTATATCGGCAACATGCGCCTGCGCCTTTGGCAGGACAAGACTATGGGCTTAGTTGCCAAAAACTTCCAGATGTCGGGCCGCCACATCGACGTGGCCCAGCTCAATGAGCGGCAAAGACGGGTTGGCCTCAAGCGCCTTTTGGGGATGCTGGGCTGGCAGATTCTGGAAAGTGACAAATTAAAGCCTGGCCAGGACTATTTGACCAGTCCCGAAGAACTGGCAGATCTCATTGCCTACAACGTTTCTGACGTGGTCAACTTAAAGGAGCTTTTCTGCCATCCTTACTACCAGGGCCAGTTTATTTTGAAAAAGGGCCTCCTGGGTCAGTACCCGGACTTGATCTACCAAGAAGACGGGGACAGCTACCAGGCGAAAATCGGCTCAGCCTTTGTCAGAAAAGACCGCTTGACCATCGATTCTTCTTCCGCCAACTTTGCCCGCCGGACCATCTGCCCATACGGCCGCTTAAAAGACGACCGGGCTGTTTCCTTCTTGTACCCGGCGGCCAGCGTGGCGGAAAAAACGGGCGAAAAGCAGAGAGACATCCTGGAAGAAAGCCGGGACTTTTTCTACAAGCTCTTTGAGGACGAAAACTTACGCAAGAAGTTCGACCGGGTTTATGACTACTATAAGCAGTTTGCCGGCAAGAACTTCAATCCTTCAAAAGAATACCGGGAAGATTACGGCGACCAGGCCCTGCCGGTCAGCGACTTAAGTGATGTCGAAAACGAAGATACCAACCTTTTCTACTACCAAAAGGATGGCCAGCCATCGACTTGCTACATTACTTTCTCCGTCGGTGGCCTGCATGGGTCAGAATATAACCGTGACCTTTATTTACAAGACCATGCCCTTTGGGAGAAAAAGCAGGCTGACCTGGCTTATGTGCAAAAGCTTTATCCAGATCCTTTGGACTTGCGCAAGGCCAGGGAAGTCACCCTGCCAGACGGCCGGGTAGAAAAGTACCAGACTTTCCTGACCGCTAAAGCAACGATCAAGCTGATGGAGCAGACGGATCCGGCCGACCGGGGACAGTTTTGGCGGGACTTCAGTCAAGATGAGCCATCCGTTTTCAAAAAGCAGGGGAGCCGGGTCCGACTGGATGACCGTTATGCCTTTACTTCCAGCGACCTAACCAACCACGAGGACTTTACTTCCTACTATCCAAACATGCTCCGGCGCTTGAATGCTTTTTACAATGACCGCTTAGGTGAAGACCGGTATACGGCGATCTTTGAAAGAAAGCAGGAATTGGACAAAAAGAGGACTGACCCCCAATACAGCGACGAAGAGCGGCGGATGTTCAACATTGAAAGAGAAGGGACCAAGCTGATCTTAAACTCAGCTACCGGGGCTGCTGACCCAAGAGAGGGGCAAGTGCCGTCCTCTATTAGAATGAACAACCGGATCCGGTCCATGCGGATCATCGGTCAGCTCTTCACTTATATGATCGGCCAGGCCCAGACCTATGCCGGAGCCCGGATTGTGTCAACCAATACTGATGGCCTTTACTCAGTATTAGACGTGGACTTAAACGGGAAGATCCTGGCTAAAGAAGCCGCTGAAATCGGGGTGGAGATCGTGCCAGAAGAACTCTACCTGCTTTCTAAAGACTCCAACAACCGCCTGGAAGCCAGTCCGGACTTGACCAAGGTCCTGTCTGCCTCAGGCAGCCTGGCCTGCCGGAAGGACACCAGCCCGACCAAGTCCCTGGCCCACCCGGCCATCATCGACTGGGCCCTCAGCCGCTACCTGCTGGAAAAAAGAACAGACCTGGCAGCTCCTTTTGACCGGGACCTGGGCCGGCAGATTCTGGCGGAAGCTGAGGAAGTCTTCCCAGATCCGGCCCACCGGCTCAGAATGTTCCAAAATGTTCTTTCAGCCAACCACAGCAGGGAGCGGGCAAACTGCATTTTTGGCCGGGGGGATGCCGGCCAGCTCTTGATCTTGCAGCGCTACAACCGGGTCTTTATCTATCAAGACGGCCTGCCGAAGACGGTTCACCTTTATTCCGCCGCGGCTAAAAAGCTGACCCCGGCCATGCTGAACAAGCGCAAGAGAAGCGGGGAAGCTGTGATCCAGCATGACCAAGAAGCCCTGTCCGTCCTTAAGGCTAACGGCCTGGGCAACTTGTCAAAAGGCCGGGAGGCTACGGTCCAGAAAATTCCTAATTTGTCACCTGACTGGTCCATGCACGTGGAAAACCGGGCCATCAACTTACTTGCCGCTGAAGAGCAGGAAGCAATTTTGCATTCGCTTGACTATGACAAGTACCTGGACCTGGTGGCCAGCGCTTATGAAAAGAACTGGCGGAATTTGACTACATCCGGGCAAGTCTTATAAAAGGATTAGCGATACTTTTTTACCAGAATAAAAAATAGAAACAGAAAAAAACAATAGAATAGAAAAACTACCATACGGAGAGAAGAAAAGTGAGCAAACAAATCATGAATGAAGCGGGGATCCGCCGGGCTCTGACCAGAATGAGCTACGAAATCGTGGAAAGAAACCAGGGGACCGAAAACCTGGTCTTAATCGGGATCAAGACCCGGGGCTGGTACCTTGCCCAGAGAATCGGCGACCGCCTGGCCAAAATTGAAGACAGCCAGCTGCCGGTCTTGTCTTTGGACATCTCCGCCTACCGGGACGACCTCAGCCAGGAGGAAAAGGCCAAGTCCATTGCCAGCTTTGACACTTCCTTTGACTTGACTGGCAAGACGGTCATCTTGGTTGACGACGTCCTTTATACCGGCCGGACCATCCGGGCAGCCCTTGATGCGATTATGGACCAGGGCCGGCCAGCCAAGATTGCCTTGGCTGTTTTGATCGACCGGGGCCACCGGGAACTGCCGATCCGGCCGGACTTTATCGGCAAGAACATCCCAACCGCGGCCAGCGAAGACGTCCAGGTCCAGGTCAGCGAAATCGACGGCGAAGATGCCGTAAAGATCAGCGAGGGATAAGATGGCTGAACAATACTTTACTGAAAATCCCACGGTTGACCATGATGAGCACCAGGTCAACTACCACCTTAATGGCATCAACTTAAACCTGACCACGGACGCCGGTGTTTTTTCAAAAAACCGGGTCGACTACGGAAGCGGGGTCTTGATTGAGCAGATGCTGGACCAGGATTTGCTAGGCGGCAATATTCTGGATGTCGGCTGCGGCTATGGCCCGATTGGCCTTTTCGCCGCTAAAAAGTGGCCAGACCGCCAGGTCGACATGGTTGACGTTAATGAACGGGCCATGGACCTGGCCAGAAGAAACGCGGCGGCCAACGGGGCAGGCAACGTTAATATTTTTGCCTCAGATCGCTACCAGGCAGTTACCGGCCAATATGCCATGATCGTGACCAACCCGCCGATCCGGGCCGGCAAGGCCATCTGGTCCAGCATTTTGTCAGAAGCTAAGGAGCATTTGCTAGGCGGCGGCATCCTGCTGGTCGTCATCCAGAAAAAGCAGGGGGCACCGAGCGCCAAGAAATTGATGGTAGCCAGTTTTGGCAACTGTGAAATCTTGACCCGGGACAAGGGCTACTACATTTTAAAGAGCGTGAAGAAATAATGTATTCAAGCGAAGAAAAAAAGACCTACATGGAGGCCGCCTTTGCGGAAGCTGAGAAGGCCCGCCGGCAAGACGAAGTTCCCATCGGGGCCGTTGTCGTGGGCCCAGACGGGCAGATTATCGGCCGGGGTTACAACCGGCGGGAGCTGGATGAAGACGGGACGGCCCATGCCGAAATCCTGGCCATTAAAGAGGCCTGTCAAAAGCTTGACTCCTGGCGCTTAATCGATTGCAGCCTGTTTGTTACCCTGGAGCCTTGCGCTATGTGCGCCGGGGCCATTATCAACTCCCGGATCAAGGAAGTCTACTTCGCGGCTATGGACCCCAAAGCTGGCGCTGCCGGCAGCGTGGTCGACCTCTTCAGCGTGGAAAAATTCAACCACCATCCCAAGGTCATCCGGGGTCTTTACAAGGAGCAAGGAGCCCAGCTTTTGAAAGATTTCTTCCGGGAAATCCGCCGCAAGCAAAAATTAGCAAAAAAAGCCCAGGAAAATTGCCAAAAGGATTAGTTTAGGTTACAATATTTGTTGGGCAATGTTCGACCTCCGAAGCGTGTCAGGACCGGAAGGTAGCAGCACTAAGGTCGCTTGGGCATGTGCCCTTTATTTAGCAATTAACAGGCTCTTAGCTCTTCGGGGCTAGGAGCTTTTTCATTACGGGGAGAATGTATGGCTTATCAAGCTTTGTATCGCAAATGGCGCCCGCGCACCTTTGATGATGTGGTCGGGCAGGAAGCCATTACCGATACCCTCAAGAATTCACTTATCCGCGGCAAGGTCTCGCATGCCTTCCTTTTTGCCGGCCCGCGGGGGACGGGGAAGACCTCCTGCGCCAAGATTTTTGCCAAGGCCTTGAACTGTTTAAACCTGCAAGAGGGCGAACCTTGCAACGAGTGCAACAACTGCCTGGCCGCCGACCAGGGGGCAATGCCGGATATCATCGAAATGGACGCGGCCTCAAACAACAGCGTTGACGAAATCCGCGACCTTTTAGACAAGGTTCACTACGCCCCAACTGAAGGCAAGTACAAGGTTTATATCATCGACGAAGTCCACATGCTGTCGATTTCGGCCTTCAACGCCCTTTTGAAGACTTTGGAAGAACCGCCGGCCAGCGTCGTCTTTATTTTGGCGACGACTGAACTGCAAAAGGTGCCGGCCACTATCATTTCCAGAACCCAGCGCTACAGCTTCAAGCGCTTCTCAAATGAGGCCATGGTCAAGCGGATGGAATACATCCTGGGCCAGGAAGGGGTCGAATATGAGGACAAGGCCTTAAAGGTCATCGCCCAAGTCGCCGACGGGGGGATGCGGGATGCCTTGAGCATTTTGGACCAGCTCCTTTCTTTTGAAAAAAGCAGTGTTCGCTACGAGGACGCCCTGGAAGTCACCGGTTTCGCCGCCCAGGAGCAAGTCGAAAAGCTTCTTTTGGCCCTCTTAAATGGGGACAGCCAGACGGCCCTGGATTTGGCTAAGTCTGCCATCCAGGACGGGGCTAGCGCCCAAAACATCTTAAATGAAATTATCAGCTTGACCGTCCAGGCCATGCTTTTTACCAAAACAGGGCAGGGGGAATTCCTGACAGACGGTTTTGCTCAAGAAATTGCCCAGCAAAGCCCGGACCGCTTCAGCCAGATCATTGACCAGGCTAATGACGCCTTGGGCAGTCTCCGCTTTACCAACCAGCAGCAGATTCCCTTGGAAGTCTTTTTAGTTCAGGCCGGCCAAAAGCGGCAAAACAGCCAGGCAGGCCAGCAAGTTGCTCCCGCGGCCAGCAACCCGGCCATAGAGCGGCAGATCAAGGCCTTGAAAGAACAAGTCCACCAGCTGACCCAGCAGGTTCAGCAGCTGAGTCAGCGGCCAAGCCAGGCCTTCAGCCCCCGCCATGTCTTCCAGCTCAACCAGCAGCTCTACACGCAAAAGGGCGGGGCAACCGAAGTGGCTCAGCAGGCAGCGGAAAAGCAGCAGCAAGCTGAAAGCCTGCAAGCAGAGATCACCAGCAGCAAAGAAGAGATCTACGCCGTCTTAAGCCAGGCCACCAAGCCCGGCTTAGCTGAAGCCCGCAACCTCTGGGACCGGGACTTGCCAAGCATGCTGGAAGAGCCGGCCAAGACGGTCTTGGGCTTTTTGCAGCCGATCGCGGCCAGCGACCGGGCGGTCCTTTTGTCCAGCCAGTCCCGGGCCTGGCAGCTGGCTACAAATCCTCAGGAATTTTTAGCAACTCTCAAAGCTGACCTGGAGCAATTGACCAAGGAGAGCTGGACCATCGCCATCGTTGACGAAAAAGCATGGCCCAAAATCCGCCAGGCCTTCATCAAAGAACATGCCAGTCAGCTCCGGGCCAAGGCCCAGCCAGCCCAAGCCCAGCCGGCAGAAGAAGCAGCTCTTGAGCCGCCTTTGCCGGATCAGGCGCCGCCGGAAGAAGCGGCAGATGACGCGATCGTGACCAAGGCAGAAGAGCTTTTCGGCCCTTTGGCCCAGGTTAAGGACTAATATTCGCCAAAAAACTTTTTTCGCGTTAAAATTAAGCAGATAAAAACGAAATAGTAAAAGGAGATTTTTTCATGAGCAAGAGACCAGCTTTCCCAGGAATGGGCGGCATTAACATGCAACAGATGATGAAGCAAGCCAAGAAGCTGCAGGAACAAATGGCCCAGGAACAGGAAAACATCACGACCCAGGAATTCACCGGCAAGGCAGCTGACGACATGGTAGTGGCTACTTTCACCGGCGACCGGACTTTAAAGAGCTTGTCCATCAAGCCGGAAGCCATTGACCCGGATGACCCGGACATGCTGGAAGACCTGGTTATCGACGCTGTTAACAAGGGCTTGAAGCAGATCGACCAGGCAACCCAGCAGAGCCTGGGCAAGTACACGAAAGGCCTGATGTAATTTGCAATACCCATTGCCAATCGCCCGCTTGATCGATTCCTTCATGAAATTGCCGGGCATCGGTGAAAAGACGGCAACCCGCTTGGCCTTTTACGCCATGGATATGCCTAAAGAAGACGTGGACGAATTCGCCCGTTCTTTAGTCGACGTTAAGGAAAAACTGCGTCAGTGCTCAATCTGCGGCAACATCACCGAGCAGGACCCTTGCGCCATCTGCAGCAATCCTGCCCGGGACCGGTCAACCATCATGGTGGTTGAAGAAGCAAAAGACGTAATGGCCTTTGAAAACATGGGCGAATATGACGGCCTCTACCATGTCCTGCACGGGGTCTTGTCTCCGATGGACGGGATCGGGCCGGAGCAGATTAACATCAAGTCTTTGATCGTCCGTTTGCAGAAAAACGATGATGCCAAAGAAGTCATCCTGGCCCTTAATTCCACCCCGGAAGGGGAGTCAACGGCCATGTACATTTCCCGCTTGATCAAACCGGCCGGCCTTAAGGTTACCCGGCTGGCCGCGGGCCTGGCGGTCGGCTCAGACATTGAGTACGCCAACTTGATCACTTTGAAGCGGGCAGTTCAAGGTAGAACGGAGTTATAGCATGAGTAAGCACAGCGACAAAATCAAGCAAGCAGAAGATGCGAAGCTGATGGCTTTGGTAGAAAAGCTGCAGCAGGAAATCAGCCTCAACAAGGGTTTGGACAACACGACCCTGGATATGTCTGATGACAATATCGTGGCAGACAAGATTTTAAGAGCTGAGTACGCCTTTTTATACGATGAGGCCCGCTACCGCCATGCTTCTTACACCGGCGTGACCAACGCCATTTCCCAATAAAAAACTGATAATCTCCCAGTTTCGGGGGATTATTTTTTTATGAATTTTACCTACTAGATTTAGTGGGAAGTTAACTCTGTAAATACTAGCCTTAGTTCTGTAAAATAGGTAGATAGGAGGCAAGTACAAATGCAAGGTTACTTTATCACTTTTGAAGGTCCCGACGGCGCCGGCAAAACGACAGTGATCAATGAAGTCGTCAAGGCCATTCAGGGCCAGTGCAAGCGGGAAATTTTAGTAACGCGGGAGCCAGGTGGGTCAAAAATCGCGGAAAAAATCCGCGACATCATCCTGGACCCGGCCAATACGGAAATGAATTCCAAGACTGAGGCCCTGCTCTACGCGGCCAGCCGTTCCCAGCATGTCAGCGAGATCATCAACCCGGCTTTAAAGCAAGGGGACCTGGTTATCTCCGACCGCTTTGTCGACTCTTCTTTGGCCTACCAGGGCCAGGGACGGGGACTGGGGATTGAAGAAGTAGCCCAGATCAACGCCTTTGCCACCGGCAACTTGGAGCCGGACTTGACCATCTTTTTGGATCTGGACCCAGCCCAGGGCCTGGCCAGAATCGCCAAGGCCCGGTCAGGCAGCGAAGACCGGCTGGAACAAGAGAAGCTGGCCTTCCATAAAGAAGTCTACCGGGGCTACCAAAAGGTCAACCAGGCTCATCCGGACCGGGTAAAAGTGGTCGATGCGAGTCAAGATTTGCCGCAAGTTGTGGCCGCAAGTGTTAAACTGGTGAAAAGCACATTTCCAGAATTGTTTTAGGGGGGATCAAGATGAAACTGATCATTGCCATTGTCCAGTCTGAAGACGCCAAGCGCCTGCAGGCAGCTTTTGTCGACAACAATGTCGGCGCCACTAAACTGGCGTCAACGGGCGGCTTTTTGCGCGAAGGCAACACCACCTTCTTGCTTGGGGTGGAAGATGAAGACGTCGACGGCGTTTTAAAGCTGATTGAAGACCATTCCCAAACCAGAGAAGAAACGATCAACCCGGGCCTGCACCCAGGCATTTCCTTCGAGCAGCCGATTGAACCGGTCAACATTACGGTCGGCGGCGCGACGGTCTTTGTCTTGCCGGTTGACCAGTCCCTCCGCTTTTAATGCTGGATATAAAACAAATTGGCGGGTCTGAATCCCGGCAGCTCAAGCAGGCCCAGGACCGGGGGCAGCTGTCGCATGCTTACCTGCTCTTGTCAAGCGATGAGGGGGAAGCCTTAAACACGGCCTACTGGCTGATCTGCTATGTGAACTGCACGGGCGAAGAGAAACCGGACGGGACCTGCCCGGCCTGCCGGCGGATTCTAGAAGGCAACCACCCGGACGTCTTTTTGATCGATACGGAAGAAAACAAGCAGTCGATTGCGATTGACCAGATCCGGCCGCTTAAGCAGGAATTAGCCAAGAGCCCTCTGGAAGGCGACCGGCGCTACTTCGTGATCAACCATGCCCAGAAGCTGACCCTGCCGGCCTCAAACGCCCTGCTCAACCTGCTGGAAGAGCCAGCCGCTCCGGTAGTCACCTTCCTGATTGCCAATAATGGCGGGCAGATTCTGCCGACGATCAAGTCCAGAACCCAGATTATCAATTTCAGTCAGCAAGCAGCTTCCAGTAGGGACAGGCTCCTTTTGGCCAACGGCATGAGCCAGGAAGAAGTTGACCAGGTTAAAAGCAGCCAGGAAATTGACCAGGCGGTCAAATACTTTTACCAGGAGCTCCGCGAGCATGATTCTTTGGCCATCGTGTCCGCCCACCAGCTGGCGGGCCTGGTTAAGAAGCAAAAACAAGGGACCAAGGCCTGGGAGAAGTATGTCTGGATTTTGCTCAAGAAGTGGGGCGAAAAGGACCTGGAGAAGGGTGACTACCAGGAAGCGGCCGACTTTTTGGCGGACCTCATGCGGGTTGACCAGATGCGGCAGAGTAATGTCGGCTTTTTGAACAATTTGGACTATTTAGCCTTAAAGTGGCAGCAGTAAAGGCGGTAAGGAAAGTGGACCCATATACTAAATTGCAGCAGCTGCAGCAGCAGATGGAGCGCATGCTCAAGAGCATGGACTCCCTGCAGCAGGAGATGCTGGAGAGCTTGAAGGAAAATACCGAGCTCAAGGTTGAAAACCAGCTTTTGCGCGAGAAGCTGGACAAATTGACGGTTAAAGAACACGAAGGCAAGAGCCAGAGCGGGATGGCCATGCTCAAGCAGATCTACCAATCTGGCTACCATATTTGCAACATGTACTACGGGACCCACCGGGATCCCAGCGCGGACTGCATGTTTTGCCTGGATATTTTGGATAATTTTGGAAAGAAGTCGGTGCACAAATAATGCAAACGCAACACAGCTACGCGGATGACCAGCAGGGCAAGCTCTACTTGGTGCCTACTCCCATCGGCAACCTGGAAGACATTACGATCCGGGCTAAACGGATTTTGGAAGAGGCTGACTACATTGCCGCTGAAGATACCAGAACCAGCGGGATCATGCTGGACCGGCTGGGTATTCACAACAAGATGGTGGCCTTTCACAAGTTCAACTCTAAAGAAAAGGCGCCGGAACTGGTCAAGTTGATGCAAGAGGGGGCGACAATCGCTGAGATCAGCGATGCCGGCATGCCGGTGATTTCCGATCCCGGCTATATTTTGGTCCAGGAATGCATCAAGAATAATGTTCCAGTCGTTCCCCTGCCGGGCCCGTCGGCTTTTGCCACGGCCTTGATCGCTTCCGGCTTTGACGGGCAGCCCTTTACCTACTACGGCTTTTTGCCCCGCAAGGCCAGCCAGCAGCGGCCATTTTTGGAAGAAATTAATGCATCAAGAGCTACTTCGATCTTTTATGAGGCTCCCCACCGGCTCTTGAAGACCTTAGAGCAAATGGCGGAAGTTTTGCCAGGCTGCCGGCAGATCGTCTGTGCCAGAGAACTGACCAAGATTCATGAAGAATTTGTCCGCGGCAGCCTGGAAGAGGTCATCCAGCACTTTAAAGAAGTCGACCCCCGGGGCGAGTTCGTCGTTTTGGTGTCGCCAAACACGGAAGAAAAGACCCTGGACTGGGCTGACCTGGTCAAGCTGGTCAAAGAGCAAGTAGCCCAAGGCGTGTCTAAAAAGGATGCCATCAAGCAGGTGGCCAAGAGCCAGGGCGTTTCCAAAAACGAGCTCTATGACCGCTACCACCAGGAGGGGGCAAAATGAGATACTACAAGGATTACCAGCTGGAATACGCTGACTGCGGGGAAAGCGGCCAGCTGAAATTGCCTAGAATGATCGACCTCATGATGGAAAGCTCTGAAGGGCAGCTGGCGCCAACTTTAGGCGGGGCTAGCGCCATGAAAGAGCGGGGCAGGGGCTGGGTAGTCACTCAGTACGAGTTTGAATTTACCAGCCTTCCTCGGGCTGGGCAAAAGGTCAGGGTCTGGACCGACGCGGTTGGTTACAACCGCTTTTTGTCCTACCGGGACTTCGGCATTGAGGACGAAGCAGGCAAAGACCTGGTAATTGCCCACAGCCAGTGGGTTTTGTTTGATTTAAAGAGCCGGAAGCTTTTGCCCAGTGATGATAAAATCGCTGAGGAATTGGGAGCACCCCTTTTGGCTAAAATGCCTCACTTTAAGAAATTGCGGTCAAAAGACGATTACAAAGACGAGAAGGTCTACCGGGCCTACTACTATGACCTGGACTCCAACCACCACGTTAACAACGCCCACTATTTGGACTGGATCGTCGACAGCCTTCCCCGGGACTTCGTCAACAGCCATGAGCCGAAAGACCTGGCCATCAAGTTTGAGAAGGAAATTAAATACGGCGATGAAGTTGCCTGCCAGGTTATGCAGGAAACCGAAGAGAGCGCTGTTAAGACCTGCCACGCCATTACCCGGCAAGGTGAACTTATGGCACTTTGTGAGGTAAACTGGCAAAAAATGTGTTTTAATAGAAACTGATTCAGTTATTTTTGTTAAGCTATTTTTTAGGAGGGCAGTCTTGTGAAAAGTGAATCAAAAGTCAGCAGCAAGCTGGAACTGCGGGAGCTGGTCTTACTGGCTATGGTTATCGCCATCAAGGTGGTTTTGGGACAGTTTAAGGTTGGGGATGCCACCCTGCAGGTGGGCCTGGGCTTCATCGGCAGCGTCATGCTGGGCTACTTGTTCGGGCCTTGGTGGGGCTTTGCCGGCGGTGCCTTAAGCGACCTGGTTTCATCTGCAATTTTTGGTAACCTGGGCGGCTTCTTTATCGGTTACACCTTGACCGCGGCCTTGGGGCCGATGATCTACGGCTTCTTCTTTTACAAGAAGCCCATCCAGATTTGGCGGGTCATCGCGTCCGTAATCTGCGTCACGGTAATCTGCAACATCGGCTTGAACACCCTTTGGGTCAGCATGATGTACGGGGCCAACTTTATGGCCGCCTTGTCCAGCCGGATCCTCAAGGAAATGATCACTCCATGGATTCAGATGGTCGTGGTTTGGTTTGTCCTGGAAGGCCTGTCCCGGGTCAAGCTGAGTAGAAAATTTTAGGAAATAAAAGTTAGAGCATGAAGATTTTAAGCATTTCGACGGCAACGAGCGATTTGAGCGTTGCCTTGAATGAAGCTGACCACTTGGTCAGCGAAAAGATTGAGGAAAACCAGCGCAACCACAGCGTTGACCTTGATCCAGATATTGCCAGCCTGCTGGCAGAAAACGACCTGGAGCTGAAAGACATCGACCGTTTCGCAGTGGCGATCGGTCCTGGTTCATATACCGGCCTCAGAGTTGGCTTGACTACGGCTAAGATGTTTGCCAGCATTTTGAATAAAGAGCTGGTTGGGGTCTCAACTTTACAGGCCCTGGCCCAGAACTTTGCCGGTGAAGATGCCTTGATCGTGGCGGCATTAGACGCCAGAAACAAGAACTTCTTTGCCGGTGCCTACCGGGGCAAGGAAGCTGTGATCGCAGACGGTCACTACCACTTAAGCGAGCTCTTAGAGCAAGTAGCGGCCCTGCCAGACCAAAAGGTGATTTTTGTCGGCAGCGACTTCAGCAAGTACCAGGAAGAAATCGCAGCAGGGCTGGTTGACAAAGACCTGCGCCTGGCTGAAGGAGAAGAGAACCTTCTGCACGCCGGTGCCATTGGCTGCTTGGCGGTAAATGCTCCTGTCCTTGATCCGGACCAGGCCGTGCCGAACTACTTGCGCCGGACGCAGGCTGAGTATGACTGGGCAAAGAAGACCGGCCAGGAATTTGAAGCAGACAGCGCATATGTAGAAGAAGTTTAGACTTATGGGACTATTCTTTAAAGCTGACCTGGTGCAGTTTGCCCCCCGGGCAGTCAGCATCAGCGGCCATGAATACTGCTTAAAGAAGGCGGAGGCAGGCGAGCTTGCCCGCCTCCTTTTGCTGGAAAAAGAAGTTTATGCCGGCCGCCTGCCCTGGGACGAGGAAGTCTTTGCCGAAGAATTGCGCCGCCGAGATTCCTTATACTTGCTTTTGCTTGAGGGGGACTTTTTGGTCGGGGCCATCGGCTGCCGCTTCAGTCTCTCTAAAGCCCACATCACCTTTTTGGCGGTGGTGCCGAAAGAGCAGGGGCAGGGGATCGGGAGCTACCTGGTTCAGACGGTTTTAGACCTGGCCAAGTCGGCTGACCTTAAAGCGGTCACTTTGGAAGTGCGGGTCGAAAACAAGAAGGCCCAGGAACTTTACCGGCAGCTTGGCTTTGAAGACAATTTTGTCCGTAAGAACTACTATGATAATGATGACCGTCCGGACAGCGACGGTTTGAACATGATCTGCCATCTAAGAAAGAAGAACTGACTGTGAAGGAAAAGAAAGATATTCGCATTTTAGCTTTTGAAAGCTCCTGTGACGAGACTTCGACTGCCGTGGTCAAGAACGGGTCAGAGATCGAAAGCCTGATTGTGGCTACTCAAATCAAGAGCCATGCTCGCTTTGGCGGGGTTGTGCCGGAAGTGGCCAGCCGCCACCATATCGAAGTGATTACCCAGATTACCCGGGAAGCCTTGGAAGAAGCCAAGGTTAGCTGGGAAGATTTGGACGCTATCGCCGTGACCCACGGGCCTGGCCTGGTTGGAGCCCTTTTGATCGGGATCAACGCGGCCAAGGCGGCTTCCATGGCGACCGGCCTGCCTTTGATTGGAGTTGACCACATCATGGGCCACATTTCAGCTGCCCAGCTGGTTGAACCGATTGAATATCCGGCCCTGGCCCTGCAGGTTTCCGGCGGCCACACTGAAATTGTTTTGCTGAAAGACTCGACCCACTTTGAAATCGTGGGTGACACCCGCGATGACGCGGCCGGAGAAGCTTATGACAAGATCGGCCGGGTCCTGGGGGTCAACTACCCGGCCGGCAAGACGATCGACCAGTGGGCCCACCAGGGCAAGGATACTTTCGGCTTCCCGAGAGCCATGATCGATGAAGACAATTACGACTTCTCCTTCTCAGGTCTGAAGAGTGCCTTTATCAACACCTGCCACCATGCTGACCAATTGGGGCAGGAATTAGACAAGTATGATCTGGCGGCCAGCTTCCAGGCGGCCGTGGTGGACGTTTTGGCTGAAAAGACCATGCGGGCCATCCGGCAGTATCAGCCAAAGACATTCATCATGGGGGGCGGGGTTGCCGCCAACCTGGGCTTAAGAGAACGGATGAATAAGGAAATTGCCGCTTTGGAAAAGGCGCCGAAGGTTATCCTGCCGCCACTTAAGCTCTGCGGGGACAACGCGGCCATGATCGGGGCTGCCGCTTACAACCAGTACCTGGCCGGTAATTTTGCCGACTTGACCTTGGACGCGGACCCGTCAATGGAACTGCCTTACGCTGAGGATTACAAGTAAGAAGCAAGACGAAAATGCAACAAAAAAGCAAGTCCAGTAACGGACTTGCTTTTCCTTTGCCTAAAATTAAAATTCTTCCAGGGCCAGGGAGGCATCTTCCCAAGCCTGGCTAACTTGGCTGATCTTTTCCTGGACAGCGGTCAAGTCTTCCTGGAGAGGCCCCAGCTTGCTGAAGTCGGCCGCGATTGCCGGGTCAGCCATGGCTTCCTGGATCTCTTGCTCTTTTGCTTCCAGCTCTTCCAGGTCCTTTTCCGCCTGGGCGACCTGCCGCTCCAGTTTCCGCTTTTCTGAGTCCCGCTTTTTCTGCTCCTGGTAGGAGAGCTTATTTTCGCTGACTGCCTTGACGACTGGCGCTTCCTGCGCGGCTGTTTCTTCCTGCGCGGCTTCTTCCTTGGCCTTTTCGCTTAAGTAGTAAGTGTAGTTGCCTTCATAGATCTTGGCCTGGCCGTCTTTAGCGACGACGATCTTGTTGGCCAGTTCATTGATGAAGTAGCGGTCGTGGGAAACGAAGAGGAGGGTGCCGTCGTAATCGGCCAAAGCTTTTTCCAAAACTTCCTTGGCGTCCAGGTCCAAGTGGTTGGTCGGTTCGTCCATCAAAAGGAAGTTGTTGTGTTCCATGGACAAGACGGTCAGGGTCAAGCGGGCTCTTTGCCCCCCGGACAACTGGCTGACCTGCTTGTCGATATCCTTGGCCGTGAACAAAAAGCTGGCCAGGATGGACCGGATGTCCTTTTCGTTCATGTCCTTGTGCCGGTCCCAGATGGTATCGATCACGGTCTTAGAGTAGTCTAACCCTTGCAGTTCCTGGTCATAGTAGCCGATGTCCAGGCTGGCCCCGTACTTGATGGACCCGCTCTTAACCGGCAGCTGCTTCATGACCGTCTTTAAAAGGGTGGACTTGCCGATCCCGTTTTGGCCAATGATGGCCACCCGGTCGCCCTTATTGATCTGGAAGGAGATATCCTTAAGCATGGTCTTGTCCGGATAGCCAACGGCCAGGTCCTTCAAGATTAAGACTTCCTTGCCTGACGGCCGGGCGCTGTCAAACTTGATCCGGACTTTTGACTTGTGCTTTGGCGGGTCGACCAGTTCCATCTTCTCCAGGGCCTTTCGCCGGCTTTGGGCCTGCTTGGTGGTGGAGGCGCGGACGATGTTCTTTTGAATGAACTCTTCCTCGCGCTTGATTTCCTCTTGCTGCCTTTCATAAGCGGCTTCCTGCTGCTGGTCGCGGAGTTCTCTTTGCGCCAGGTACTGGCTGTAGTTGCCTTTAAATACAGTCAGTTCGCCATGCTGGAGTTCAAAAATCTGCGTGGCCAGGTGGTCTAAGAAGTACTGGTCGTGGGAAACCGTCAAAATGGCGCCTGGGTAGTTCTTAAGGAAGGCTTCCAGCCAGTCCAAAGTATCCAGGTCCAGGTAGTTGGTCGGTTCGTCCAAAAGCAGGAGCGGGGGCTTCTTTAAAAGCAGCTTGACGAAGCTGAGCCGGGTCTTTTCCCCGCCAGACAGGCTGGCAATCCGCTTGTTCCAGGTCGCTTCCGGGAAGTTGAAGCCGTTGAGCATGCTCTTGATTTCGGCCTGGTAGGTATAGCCGCCGGCTTGTTCAAAATTGTACTGGGCCTGGTCCAGGCGGCGCAGAAGCTCTTCATCTTCCGGATGGTCGGCGATGGCGTACTGCAGCTTCTCCAGCTGCTGGCCCTGGTCGATCAAGGGCTGGAAGACCGTCAGCATCTCTTCCCAGATCGACTTCTCTTCGTCAAAGTCGTGCTCCTGGGCGATGTAGCCAAGCTCGATCCCCTTGTTGACGGTAAATTCGCCCTGGCTGGCTTCCTGGCGGCCGGTCATAATCTTTAAGAGAGTCGTTTTCCCGGCCCCGTTTGGCCCGACTAGACCGATCCGGGCATTGTTTTCAATTGAAAAGTTTACCTTGCTGAATATAGGAGCAGCTCCAAAACGTTGCTCCAAATTGTGTCCTTGTGCTATTATCATATTTTTTCACCTTGAAACATTGTACCATGCAAATGCCGGACTGACGGTTCTGGCACTGATTTTCAGCAGATTTTTCCTCTCTTTTTCAGCTTTAAACTCTATTTCAGCTTTAAAAAGGGGCAAGCTCCTTTAATCAATTTGTGAAAAAGGTTCGATGAAAGGGCTTTATGGTAAATATTGTGAAAATACTACTTGCCAAAGACTGGTGAAAATGGGTATCATAATAGGTGATTGATTAGGGATTCACATTCACAATATGAAACTGGAGGCATCTTTTATGAACAACAAATTTAGAATTCCCAAGGCTACTGCCAAAAGATTGCCGCTATATTACCGCTACTTGCTTCTTTTGAATGATGAAGGCAAAGACAAGGTTTCTTCAACTGAACTGGCAGAAGCCGTCCAAGTCGACAGTGCTTCAATCCGCCGGGACTTTTCCTACTTCGGTGCGCTGGGCAAACGGGGCTACGGCTATGACGTCAAGAACCTGCTCAGCTTCTTTAAGAAGATCCTCAACCAGGACACTTTGACCAATGTCGCCCTGGTCGGGGTCGGTAACCTGGGCCACGCACTTTTGAACTACAACTTCAAGCGCAGCAACAATATCAGAATATCCTGCGCCTTCGACATCAACCAGGAAATCACCGGCAAGATCACCCAAGGGGTTCCGGTCTACTCAATGGATGAAATGAAGCAGCAGATCGCTGACCAGCAGATCCGAATCGCTATCTTGACCGTTCCCCAGGATACGGCCCAGAAGACGGCTGATGAAATGATTGAAGCCGGGATCAAGGGGATCATGAACTTTACCCCAATCCGCCTGTCCGCCCCAAACGGGATCCGGATCCAAAACGTCGACCTGGCTACCGAATTGCAGACCTTGATCTACTTCCTTGACTCTGATGAAATGATCAAGAAGCAATTGGAAGAGCGGAAGAAGGCCATGGACAACACGAATAAATAAGGAAAACAGCACTTTTTAGCACTCGTGACTAAAAAGTGCTATTTTTCTCTTGCCTTTTTGGGAAAAAGGGATTATTATCATAGTTGTAAGTTAGCACTTGATCAAGATGAGTGCTAAAGAATTTCTAAAGACAATTAATTTCAGGAGGGAATAACGTGTTACAACCAATTGGAGATCGCGTGATCGTTGAAGTTAAAGAAGCTGAAGAACAAACCGTTGGTGGTATCGTACTTGCTTCCAACGCAAAGGAAAAGCCAACTCAAGGCAAGGTTGTTGCCGTAGGCGGCGGCCTTTACGCTGAAGATGGCAGTAAGCTTCCTATGACCGTCCAAGAGGGCGATGAAGTTTTATACGATAAGTATTCTGGCACCAAGGTCAAGTACGAAGGCAAGGAATACTTAGTCCTTCATGAAAAAGACATTTTGGCAATCGTTAAGTAATTTAAGGAGTGCAAATTAAAAAATGGCAAAAGACATCAAGTTTTCAGAAAACGCAAGACGTTCACTTTTAAACGGGGTTGACAAGCTGGCCAACACGGTTAAGACGACTTTGGGGCCGAAGGGCAGAAATGTCGTCTTGGAACAAAGCTACGGCAACCCAACGATTACCAACGACGGTGTGACGATCGCCAAGGCAATTGAACTGGAAGACCACTACGAAAACATGGGGGCCAAGCTGGTTGCTGAAGCTGCTTCAAAGACCAACGACATCGCCGGTGACGGTACGACCACGGCCACTGTTTTGACCCAAGCCATCGTGCAAGAAGGGATGAAGAACGTGGTTGCCGGGGCTAACCCAGTTGGCATCCGCCGCGGGATTGAAAAGGCCACCCAAGCAGCCGTTGACCAATTGCACAAGAACAGCCACGAAGTTTCCAGCCGGGACCAAATCGCCCAAGTTGCTTCAATCTCAAGTGCTTCAAAGGAAATCGGCGACTTGATCGCTGAAGCCATGGAAAAGGTCGGCAACGACGGTGTTATCACTATCGAAGACTCCCGCGGGATTGAAACTGAACTGAGCGTGGTTGAAGGGATGCAATTTGACCGCGGCTACCTGTCCCAATACATGGTAACTGACAATGACAAGATGGAAGCTGACTTGGAAAACCCATACATCTTGATCACTGACAAGAAGATTTCCAACATCCAAGACATCTTGCCAATGCTGCAGGAAATCGTGCAACAAGGCCGTGCTCTCTTGATCATTGCTGATGACGTGACTGGCGAAGCTTTGCCAACTCTTGTTTTGAACAAGATCCGCGGTACCTTCAACGTTGTTGCCGTTAAGGCTCCTGGCTTCGGCGACCGCCGCAAGGAACAACTGGCCGACATCGCTGCTTTGACTGGCGGTACGGTGATTTCTGAAGACTTGGGCTTGGAACTCAAGGACACCCAGCTTAGCCAATTGGGTCAAGCCCGCCGGGTAACGATCACCAAGGACTCAACTACTATCGTTGACGGCTCAGGTGCTAAGGAAGCCATCCAAGAACGGGTTGACACCATCAGAAAGCAAATCGAGGACACTACTTCTGACTTTGACAAGAAGAAGTTGCAAGAACGTCTGGCCAAGCTGACTGGCGGCGTAGCCGTAATCCATGTCGGCGCTGCTACTGAAACTGAACTCAAGGAACGCCGCTACCGGGTAGAAGACGCCTTGAACGCTACCCGCGCCGCTGTTGACGAAGGCTACGTAGCTGGTGGTGGTACTGCTTTGGTTAACGTTGAAGAAGCCGTTAAGGCAACCAAGGGCGACACTGCTGACGAACAAACCGGGATCAACATCGTGGCCCGCGCTTTGACTGCTCCGGTTCGCCAAATCGCTGAAAACGCCGGCCAAGAAGGCTCAGTCGTTGTTGACCACCTGCGCAAGGTTGACCCGGAAGTCGGTTACAACGCTGCTGAAGACAAGTATGTCAACATGATTGATGAAGGGATCATCGACCCAACCAAGGTGACCCGGTCAGCCCTGCAAAACGCCGCTTCAATCGCCGGCCTCTTGCTGACCACTGAAGCAGTTGTGGCAGAGATTCCGGAAGACAAGCCGGAAGCTGCCCCAGCTCAACCAGGCATGATGTAAAATACTGAAATTTAACACACACAAGAATTACTGTAAGAAGGGTCCAGCTCAAAGCTGGGCTCTTTTTGCGTGCAATGCTGTATAATTGAAAGCATACGATAAGCGAGGGAGTTATTATGCCAAGAAAAGCCACGACTCCAATGATGGAGCAATATTACCAGATTAAAGAGCAATACCCGGATGCCTTTCTCTTCTACCGGGTGGGGGACTTTTATGAACTCTATGAAGATGATGCCATCAAAGGGGCACAGATTTTAGAGTTAACATTAACTCACCGGTCAAATAAGTCGGAAAACCCGATCCCCATGGCCGGGGTGCCCCACATGGCGGTTGATTCTTATGTCAACACCTTAGTAGAAAAGGGCTACAAGGTGGCCATCTGTGAGCAATTGGAAGACCCGAAGAAGGCCAAGGGGATGGTCAAGCGGGGGATCATCCAGCTGGTTACGCCCGGCACCAAAATGGCCCAGGGACCAGACGACAGCCAGGAAAGCAACTATTTGACCAGCGTTGTCGAAAAGGCGGGCGGCTATGGTCTGGCTTACAGCGACTTGTCGACCGGGGAGATTTTTGCCACCCATGTCAAGCACTACGCTGAGGTGGTCAACGAGCTCCTGTCTTTGAGAACCCGGGAAGTCGTTTTTGCCGGCAACCTCAGTGCCAGCGACCGGGAAAGCCTGCAAAAGGCCAACATCACCGTGTCTGAACCGGCAGAACTGGAAGGCGAGCACGCGGAAATTTCCTATGTCCAGCAGAAACTGACGGACTCTATGGAAAAAGCCGCCGTCCGCCAGCTGGTCGTTTACCTTTTGGCCACGCAGAAGCGGAGCCTGGCCCACCTGCAAGTGGCGGAAAGCTTTGAAATCGGCCAGTACCTGCAGATGGCCAACACTGTCCAGCGGAATCTGGAACTGACCCAGTCAGCCACGACTGGCAAGAAGCAGGGCTCTTTATTCTGGGTTTTGGACAAGACCACCACGGCTATGGGGGGCCGGCTTTTAAAGCAGTGGCTGAGCCGGCCGCTTCTATCTTTAGACCGGATTAACCAGCGCCAGCAGATGGTGCAAGCCCTTTTGGACGACTACTTTACCCGGGAAAATATCGTTGACTCCTTGAAGGGGGTCTATGACCTGGAACGATTGAGCGGCCGGGTGGCTTTTGGCAATGTCAACCCCCGTGAGCTCTTGCAACTGGCAAAAAGCCTGGAGGCGACCAAGCCGATCATCCAGGCCCTGGCTGAATCGGGCAATCCGGACCTGGAAAAATACGGGCAGGGGATCGACCCGCAAAGTGAACTTGCTGAAAGCATCACTAACTGCTTAGTTGACCAGCCGCCGATTTCGGCTAAAGATGGCGGCATTATCCAGGCCGGGGTCAGCGAGGACCTGGACAAGTACAGAGAAGCCATGAATGGCGGGAAAAAGTGGCTGGCCCAGATGGAAATGGAAGAGCGGCAGAGAACCGGGATCGATAATCTGAAGATCGGCTACAACCGGGTCTTTGGCTACTTCATCCAAGTCAGCAAGGGGAATGTCGCTAAAGTGCCCCAGGACCGCTACACCAGAAAGCAGACCCTGACCAATGCTGAGCGCTACATTACCCCGGAATTAAAGGAACACGAAAACTTGATCCTGGAAGCTGAGAGCCGGTCAACTGACCTGGAATACGAGCTCTTCAGCCAGCTGAGAGAGGCCGTCAAGGCCCATATCCCGGCCTTGCAGGAACTGGGCCGGCAACTGGCGGCCCTGGACGTCTTCGTGGCCTTTGCCCAGGATGCTGAAGAGAAAAATTACTGCCGGCCAAGTTTTTCCAGCAAAAACGAAATCGCCGTTAAGAACGGCCGCCACCCGGTTGTTGAGGCAGTTTTACCAGCTGGTTCCTACATCCCTAACGACTTAGTCATGGATGAAGACACCAGCATCTACCTCGTCACGGGGCCAAACATGTCTGGTAAGAGCACCTACATGCGGCAGCTGGCCTTGATCGCCATCATGGCCCAGATCGGCTCCTTTGTGCCGGCAGACAGCGCCAAGCTGCCAGTTTTTGACCAGGTCTTTACCCGGATCGGGGCCGCTGACGACCTCTATTCCGGCAAGTCTACCTTCATGGTGGAAATGAGCGAGGCCAATGAGGCCCTCCAGCACGCTTCCAGCCGGTCTTTGGTCTTGTTTGACGAAATCGGCCGGGGGACGGCCACTTACGACGGGATGGCCCTAGCCGGGGCGATTATCAAGTACCTGCATGACAAGGTAGGCGCCAAGACCCTTTTTGCCACCCACTACCATGAACTGACTGAACTGGATGAAACTTTGCCGCACTTAAAGAACATCCACGTCGGAGCAACGGAAGAAAATGGCAAGTTGATCTTCCTGCACAAGATTTTGCCGGGACCAGCCGACCAGTCTTACGGGATTCACGTGGCCAAATTGGCTGGCCTGCCGCGGGCCGTTTTAAGAGAAGCCTCCAGCATGCTCAAGCGCCTGGAAGCAGAAGGGGCCCGGGAGATCAACCCAAGCAGCCAGCAGCTGGACCTTTTCAGTCCGGTGGAAGTAGTGGAAGAGAACCCGCTCAAGGCAGAGCAGGAGGAACTGTTAGACGAGATCAGCCAGGTCAACTTGAATGAAAAGACGCCGCTGGAAGTCATGCAGCTGGTAGCTGACTGGCAGCAGGCCTTGAAGGAAGAATAATGGCGAAAATTCATGAACTTTCAGAAAATCTGACCAACCAGATTGCGGCCGGGGAAGTTATCGAGCGGCCGGCCAGCGTGGTCAAGGAACTGGTCGAAAACGCGATCGATGCCCAGGCCAGCCGGATCAGGGTTGAAGTCCTGCATTCGGGTTTAAAGCAGATTTCTGTCCAAGACAACGGCAGCGGGATTGCCCCAGACCAGGTTGACCTGGCCTTCATGCGGCACGCGACCAGCAAGATTCAAGATGAGCATGACTTGTTCAATATCGCGACCTTGGGCTTTAGAGGGGAAGCTTTGGCTTCCATCGCCGCCGTAGCCCATGTGGAAATTTTGACTTCAACTGACGGGCAGACGGCCACCCGGGCAGCTTTTGCCGGCGGGGTGAAAAAGTTCCAGGAAGATGCCGGCAGCGCCAAGGGGACCAAGATCACGGTCGGGGATATTTTTTACAATACTCCTGCCCGGCTGAAGTATCTGAAGAGCCCCAAGACTGAACTCTTGAAGATTGTGGATATCGTCAACCGGATAGCCCTGGGCCACCCGGAAATCAGCCTGACTTTGGCCAGTGACGGGAAAGTCTTGCTCAGAACGCCGGGCAACGGCAACTTAAAGCAGGACGTGGCCAATATTTATGGCCGCAAAGTCGCCGAAAAAATGCTGACGGTGGAAAACGAGGACCCGGACTTTACCCTCTATGGCCTGGTGTCAGAAGCAAACTTGACCCGGTCATCCCGCAACTTTATCTCGATTTTGCTTAACGGCCGCTACATCAAAAACTACCAGCTCTCCAGTGCCCTTTTGGACGGCTACGGTAATAAGTTAGGAGGTAAGTACCCGATTGCGGTCTTGGCGATTGAGGCTGATCCCCTCTTAGTCGACGTCAATGTCCACCCGACTAAGGAAGAAGTCCGCCTGTCCAAGGAAAAAGAGCTCAGCCGCTTGATCACCAGTGCCGTAACTGATGCCTTAATGGATGAGGACGAGGCCAGCCCGCTTTTTCAGCTGACTCCTTTTAAAGACAAGACCCAGCTGGACCAATTGGAATTCAACTTAAAGCCAAACGTGGTCGACACCCGCCGGCCAGACGACTTCCAACTGGAAGCTTCCCAGGTGGCTGAGCCGGAAGGCAAAACAGATATAACTAATAAAAAAGAAACAGAGACAAAAGAAACAAAGGAAAAAGCAGAGAAGAAAGAAGATAAAAAAGAAGAGGAAGAGAAAGAAGAAAAAACTTCTGCTCCGGAATATGTGGACTTAAACCAGGTCAGAGAAGATGACCAATATGTTTTAACCAAGACCTGGGACCAGCATGTCAAGGAACAGACCGCCCTGCCGCCTTTTGCGGGCGGAGAGGAAGAAGCCGGCAGTTCGGTCACGTCAAAGGCCGACCAGCTGATAAGCCACCACCTGCCAGCTCTCCGCCTTTTGGGCCAGATGGGGGGATATCTCCTAGCTGAACATGACAATGATCTTTACCTGCTTGACCAGGTGGCGGCCAGAAGACGGCTGGAGTACGACCAGATTCTAGCCAGCCTGGAAAAAGAAGAAAACTACCAGCAGGGCTTGCTTGAGCCTTTGGTCTTTGACTTCAGCGTCTATGACTACCAGAAATTAAAAGACCAGCTGCCCCTTTTGCGTCAGCTGGGCCTGGAGATGGAAGACTTTGGCCAAAACACCCTCTTGATGCACTCTTACCCAACTTGGCTGAAAGGGGAAGTCACCGTGCAGGTCAGGGAGCTCTTGGACCAGCTCTTGTCCAGCCGGGAAAGCGATGGAAAAAGTCTCTTGAAGCTGGTGGCGGCTAAGGCGGCGGAAAGCAATGTTTCCCGCCGGGTCAATTTAACCGGCGCTGAAGCCGCCGACCTGCTGCTCCGTTTGCAGACGGCCAGCGACCCTTACCGGGATGCCAGCGGCCAGGTTGCCGTCGTCCGCTTGAGCCAGAATGATTTAAGCAAGCTTTTTAAGAAAGGGAAGTGAAAAAACTAGATGTACGAGTATTTTGAGGGCACCATTACCGTGGTTAATCCGGCTTATGTCGTGATTGAAGTGGCCGGGATCGGCTACCGGATCCTGACCCCGACCCCTTATGCCTACAAAGAGGGGGACAAGGCCCGGATCTACGTTGAACAGGTTGTCCGGGAAAACGGGATGACCCTCTATGGCTTCAAGAGCCAGCAAGACAAGGGCCTCTTCAACAAGCTTAATGAAGTTTCCGGGATCGGTCCCAAGTCTGCCCTGGCCATCATGGCCGCTGAAGACAATGGGGCGCTGGCTTCCGCCATTGAAAGCGGCGAAGTTTCCTACCTGACCCGTTTCCCGGGGATCGGCAAGAAGACGGCATCCCAGATCGTCTTAGACTTGCGGGGGAAGATGGGCAACTATGTGGCTGAAAACCTCTTTACCGAAGACGAACCTGTCAAAAGTACTTCCCCGGCTCTTGAAGACGCCCTCCTAGCCCTTGGGGCTTTGGGCTACAGCCAAAAGGAAGTTGACCGGATCAAGCCAAAACTGGAGAAACTGCCGGAAATGTCCGCTGACGAATACATCAAGCAGGGCTTGGGCTTTTTGCTGAAGAAATAGGGGGTAAAGGAAGATGACGGAAGAACATTTGACCAGCCAGGAAGCCGTCGAAGGTGAGGAAGCGGTAGAACTGTCCTTACGGCCCCAGCTGCTCAGCCAGTATATCGGGCAAGGGCATGTCAAAAAAGACATGGAAGTCTACATCCAGGCTGCCCGCCAGCGTGACGAGGCCCTGGACCATGTCCTCCTTTATGGGCCACCAGGTTTGGGTAAAACCACCCTGGCCTTTGTCATTGCCAATGAATTGGGCGTCAATTTAAAAAGCACCAGCGGTCCGGCCATCGAGCGGGCCGGGGACTTGGTGGCTCTTTTAACCGATCTTGAGCCCGGGGATGTCTTGTTTATCGACGAAATCCACCGCCTGGCCAAGCCGGTTGAAGAAGTTCTCTACTCAGCCATGGAAGACTTTTACATCGATATCGTGGTTGGGGAAGGGCAGACGACTCATGCCATCCACTTACCCCTGCCGCCTTTTACCTTGATCGGGGCAACCACCCTGGCCGGGCAGTTGTCGGCACCTTTACGTGACCGCTTCGGGATCGTTGAGCACATGCAGTACTACCAGGTTGAAGATTTGGAAAAAATCATCCTCCGCTCAAGCGAGGTCTTCCACACCAAGATTTCCCCGCAAGCTGCCCATGAACTGGCCCGCCGGTCCCGGGGAACGCCCCGGGTGGCCAACCGCCTTTTAAAGCGGGTGCGGGACTTTGCGGAAGTCAAGGGAGAAAAAGAAATTTCACTGGAAACCACGGCCATGGCCTTAAAGCAGCTGCAGGTTGACAGCGCCGGCTTGGACCAGACAGACCGCAAGCTGCTGAGAACCATGATCTTAAGCTATGGGGGCGGCCCGGTCGGGATCCGGACCCTGGCTTCCAATATCGGGGAAGACCGGGAGACGATCGAGTCCCTGTATGAGCCATATCTTTTGCAAAACGGCTTTATCGTCATGACCCCAAGGGGGCGGGTAGTAACCCAGAAAGCCTACCAGCAGCTGAATTTGCCCCTGCCGGGTGAGGAAGAATAGCAAAAAAATCTGGTTTACAGTATAATGTTCGTTAAAGCCTTTTGGCATCTGCCAAAAAGCGGCAAATAAATTTTATGAGGTGGATAATTTGAATACTTTTGCATTAGCCGCAGCTAACAATGGTGCTGGCAGCAGCATCTTCATGCTGGTTATGCTGGCCGTTTTGTTTGGTTTTACTTACTTTACCATGATCAAGCCGCAAAAGAAGCAGCAACAGCAGCGCCAGGAAATGATGAATCAGCTCAAGAAGGGCGACAGCGTGGAAATGGTCGACGGCCTGCGCGGCAAGATTGACTCAATCAACGATGCTGACAAGACTATCGTCTTGGACGCTGACGGTATTTACCTGACCTTCTCCAGACTGGCAGTCAGAACTGTTTTGAAGCAAGCTGACGCAAGTGAAGCTGAAGCAGCCAAGCCAGCAGAAGAAAAGGCTGAAGAAGGCAAGACTGAAGCTCCCGCAGAAGACAAAGACAGTCAAGAATAAACGAACAAAACGTTCCCTCGGGGACGTTTTTGTTTTGCCTGTGCCGATAAATTGCTAAAATAGTTAGTAGTTGATTTTTTTGAGGTACTATAATGAACAATATTCCAACAGTAATGATCCTTTTCGGCGGCAGCGGCGACCTGGCCCACCGTAAGATCTATCCGGCCCTCTTCAATCTCTACCGCCGGAATGTCATTCATGACAATTTTGCCGTTATCGGCACTGCCCGGCGGCCATGGTCGCATGAATACCTGCGCGAGCAGGTGGCCCAAGCTGTTCATGAAAGCTGGGAAGAAGTCGACGAAGCGCAGCTGACGGAATTTGCCAGCCACTTTTACTACCAGTCCCACGACGTAACCAACGTTGAACACTATGTAACTTTGAAGCAATTGGCCCAGGAATTAGATGAGCGCTATGAATGCGGCGGTAACCGCATCTTCTACATGGCCATGGCTCCAAGCTTCTTTGGGACGATTGCCGAACACATTGCCGACCAGCATTTGACCGGGACCGGCTTCAACCGCCTGGTGGTTGAGAAGCCATTCGGGACTGACCTGGCCAGCGCGAAAGTCTTGAACCAGCAGATCCGCGGCTCCTTTAACGAAGACCAGGTCTTCCGGATCGACCACTACCTGGGTAAGGAAATGGTGCAGAATATCCTGCCTCTGCGCTTTGGCAACTCCTTGCTCAAGCGGATCTGGAATGCCGACGCAGTTAAAAATATCCAGGTTACCCTGGCTGAACGGCTGGGCGTTGAAGCCCGGGGCGGCTACTATGACAACTCCGGTGCCTTGCGGGACATGGTTCAGAACCACATCATGCAGATCATCACCCTTTTGGCCATGCCGGAGCCAAAAGACTTGTCTGACAAGGCCATCCACGCGGCTAAAGAAGAACTTTTGGCATCTTTAGTTATTCCAGATGAAAAAGCCGTCAGCGAAAACATCATCCGCGGCCAGTATCTGGGGACGGAAACCACTTTTGAATATGTCAAGGAGCCAAACGTGGCGGAAGACTCCAAGACGGAAACTTACGTGGCTGGCCGTTTGGAATTTAGCAAGGGGCCTTTGGCTGGCGTGCCGGTTTACTTCCGAACTGGCAAGGAAATGCGGGAAAAGAAGACCCGGGTGGACGTGGTCTTTAAGGATGAAGCTGGCCTGTATGGCGATAAAGCTAAGACCAGCGTACTGACTATTGAGATTGACCCGGTCAACCAGGTCTACTTCCGCTTAAACGGCAAGACTGTTGCTGGCGGTGACCTCCGTCTTGAAAGATTCCGCTACCGCTACAGCGAAGATGAACAAGCTGAAGTGCCAGACGGCTATGAACGCTTGATCCACGACGTCTTTGTCAACGACTCCACCAACTTTACCAAGTGGGAAGAACTGAAGCAGTATTGGAGATTCGTGGACGCGGTTGAAGCTGCCTGGCAAAAGCAAAATGTTGCCGGCGAAAAGCCGGTAAAGTACCGTCCTTACTGCATGGGGCCGGATACCAGCAAGATCTTCGCTGATCCTGAGGATGGCTGGATCTACAAGTAATGGCCGATATTGACTTTTTGCCCAGGAACGATTTTTCCCGCCGGATCATCCATCTGGACATGGACGCTTTCTATGCTTCAGTTGAAATGCGGGACCGGCCGGAATTGGCGAATAAGGCAGTCGTGATTGCCCGGGACCCCCGGAAAACAGGCGGCCACGGCGTGATCGCCACCGCCAACTATCGGGCCAGAAAGTACGGGGTGGGGTCAGCCATGGCGGCCGCCCAAGCTGTCAAGCTGATTCCAGCTGAAGAACTGGTTTTCGTTGAACCCGATTTCGCGAAATACCACCGGGTTTCCGGGCAAGTGCATGACTTAATGCATGAACTGACCGACCAGATCGAAAGCGTGGCGCTAGACGAAGCATATATGGACGTGACCCGGAGCAAGATCCCTGGTAAAAGCGCCCTGGAGCTGGCCAGCTATTTGCAAGAGCAGATCTTCCGCCAGCTGCACTTGACCTCATCTTTCGGGGTCAGCTACAACAAGTTTTTGGCCAAGATGGGGTCGGAATACGCCAAGCCTTTTGGCCGCACTTATATTGCCCCGGACCGGGCCCAGGACTTTTTAGACAGGCAAGAAATCAAGAGATTCCCTGGCATCGGCAAGAAGACCCAGGAGCGGCTGAAAGAAGCGGGCGTTTTGACCGGCCGTGACATCAGAAATTACGGGCTTAGCCGCCTTTTAAAAGACTATAAGAAGTCCGGCTACTACATGGCCCTGCATGCTTACGGCATCGACTTAAGCCCCGTCCAAGCCTCCAGGCAGCGCAAGTCCCTGGGCAAGGAGCGGACTTTTGAACCGGTAATCTATGACCAGGACCGGGCTGATGCCTACTTAAAGGACTTCAGCCAGACGGTGGCGGCGGAGTTAAAGGAGAGAAATCTTTTAGCCCGGGTGGTCGTTTTAAAGGTCCGCGACCGCAATTTTACAACTATCACCCGCCGGCAGCAGGCCCAGCCGACCAGTGATCCGGAAGTCTTTTACCAGCTGGCTAAGGAGCTCCTGGCACGGGAACCGGAATTCCTGGCTGAAGGCATCCGCCTCTTGGGCCTGTCAGCCGGCGAACTTGAAGAAAAACATTATCAGGAAATCAGTCTTTTTGCAGATGAATAGCTAAAAGGCTGATTTTTTGCTAAAATAAAATTTCGAACTCATAAGGCAGAAAGGACTCCGCGATGAACACTTTTGACGAAATTTTCAGTAAGATTAAGCAATATCCAACCATCATCCTCCACCGGCACACCAATCCCGACCCGGACGCTATCGGCTCCCAGGCTGGCCTCGCTAAGAGCTTGCGCCTGCAGTTCCCGGATAAGAAGATTCTCTGCACCGGGGAAAACGACGTCGGTGACCTGGACTGGATCAACACCATGGACGAAGTTAAGGATGAAGACTACCAAGGCGCCCTGGTGATCACGACTGACACGGCCAACACGCCGCGGATCTCTGACCAGCGCTACCGGTTGGGGGACTACTTGATCAAGATTGACCACCACCCGGATGTTGACCCATACGCTGACATGTCTTACGTTGACTCAAAAGCCGCTGCTGCTTGTGAAATCGTCGCTGACTTTATCGAAGCAGAAGGCCTGCCCCTTAACCAGGAAATCGCCCTGGCCCTCTACGCCGGTATTATCGGTGACACTGGCCGCTTCATGTACGACGCGACCAGCGCTCATACCTTTGAAGTAGTATCCCGCTTGATGAAGACCGGGATCGACATCTCCCAAATCGCCAGAAACGAAAGTGAAGTTACCTTCCAGCAGGCCAAGCTGCAGAGCCTGGCCCTGGAGAAAATGCAGCTGGACGAAAGCGGCCTGGTCGCTATCGTTGTAATTAGCCAGGCTGACTTAAAGGCGCTGGGCGTTACCCAGCCGCAAGCTTCGGTCACTGTTTCAACCCCGGGCCGAATCAAGGGGATTCTGACCTGGCTGGTCATCGTAGAAAAAGAAGACGGCACTTACCGGGTCCACTACCGGTCAAAGGGCCCGCACATCCACAAGCTGGCTGAAGCCCACGATGGGGGCGGCCATGAATTAGCCTCTGGGGCAACGGCTCATGACCAGGCGGAAATCGACCAGATTTTCCAGGAATTAGTTGAAGTAACCAAGAAATACAAGGAAGACCATGAATAACATTTTTACTGATACCCGCTTAAGAAGCGAAATCCGCCAAGGCCTGGCCAAGATTGGCTTTACTAAACCGACTCCGGTGCAGGAAAAAGTCATCCCGGCCATGCTGAAAGGCGAAAGCGTGATCGTCCAGGCGGCTACGGGGAGCGGGAAGACCCACGCCTACTTGATCCCGATTTTAAACGCCATTGATGAAGACGCCCGCTATGTCCAGGCCATCGTCACGGCTCCCAGCCGGGAACTGGCTGACCAGCTCTACCGGGTGGCCCGCCAGCTGCGGGATAATTCCGGCTTAAACATCGCCATTGCCCACCTGGCCGGGGGCAGCGACCGGGACCGGCAGATCGCCAGATTTGAACAGAACAAGCCCCAGCTGGTTATCGCTACGCCGGGCCGGCTTTTGGACTTTGCTGACAAGAAGATCTTGCTTTTGGACCAGGTCAAGAATTTTGTCATCGACGAAGCCGACATGACCTTGGACTTGGGCTTCCTGGCCGATGTGGACAGGATTGCCGCCCGCCTGCCAAAGGATGTGGTCATGTCCGCCTTTTCAGCCACGATTCCGGTCAAGCTGATCAACTTTTTACGCAAGTACATGGCCAAGCCGGAAGAAATCGTGATCGACAATCCGGCAGTTATTGCCCCAACCATCAAAAACGACCTCTTGGACATCGGCAGCAAGGACAGAAAGAAGATCGTCTACAAGCTTTTGACCATGGGCCAGCCTTACCTGGCCCTGATTTTCGCCAACACCAAGCAGATGGTCGACGAACTGGCTGACTACCTGACTAAGCAAGGGCTTAAGGTGGCCAAGATCCACGGCGGCATTACCGAACGGGAAAGAAAGCGGACCCTGCGGGAAGTCCGGGCAGGCCAGTACCAATATGTAGTCGCCAGTGACCTGGCTGCCCGGGGGATCGACCTGCCTGGCGTCAGCCTGGTTATCAACTATGAGATTCCCAAGGACCTGGAATTCATCATCCACCGGATCGGCCGGACTGGCCGGAACGGCCTGCCGGGCCACGCCGTGACTTTGGTCAGGGAAGAAGAGATGAACCGGGTCGGGGCCTTGGAGCACATGGGCGTTCACTTTGACTTCGTTGAAATCAAGGACGGGGCACTCGCTCCGCGGACCCACTACCGCCGCCGGGACAACCGGACGGCTTCAAACCGCCAGCTTGACCCCCACATGAAGGGCGTGGTCAAGAAGGTTAAGTCCAAGCGCAAGCCTGGCTACAAGAAGAAGATCAAGCAGGCAATTCAAGAAGACAACCGCAAGAAGCGGAGGATTGAAGCCCGCCATGAAATGCGCCACCAAAAGCGCCTCCGTAAGCGCAAGCGCGAGCAAAACCGTTGACATTTTTTCTCTAAGTAGTAAAATTAGTGACGTTTAAGATATGTTTTCTGTCCAGGCGATTCAAAGAGAGAACCGGCAGCTGGGAAGGGTTTATCACCAGGCAGGAAATGCTCCTTAAAGTGATCAATTTAAGATAATCAAGAGGTAACAAGCATTGTTGCAATCAAGGTGGTACCGCGTCTAGAGCGTCCTTGAAGAAGGCAAACATGCTTGTTTTTTGTATTTTTAGGAGATTTTGATGAAAAAGTTAAACAGTTCAGAATTTCGGCAAATGTTCCTCGACTTTTTTGCTGAACACGGTCACATGGTCATGCAGTCAGCCAACCTGATTCCAAAGGATGACCCGACTTTGCTCTGGATCAATTCCGGGGTAGCAACCATGAAGAAGTACTTCGACGGCTCAGTCGTACCAAAGAACCGCCGGATTACCAGCTCACAAAAGTCAATCAGAACCAACGACATTGAAAACGTCGGTAAGACTGCCCGCCACCAAACCTTGTTTGAAATGCTGGGCAACTTCTCAGTTGGTGACTACTTCAAGGAAGAAGCGATTCCTTGGGCCTGGGAATTTTTGACCAGTCCTGACTGGCTTGACCTGGACAAGGACAAGCTTTACGTAACTGTTTACCCTAAGGATACTGAAGCCCAACGGATTTGGCATGAAGTCGTCGGCCTGCCGGAAAGCCACATCGTGCAATTGGAAGACAACTTCTGGGACATCGGTGAAGGCCCATGTGGTCCTGACTCAGAAATCTTCTACGACCGTGGCCAGGAAAACAATGACGTGCCAGAAGACGACCCGGAAAACTACCCGGGCGGGGAAAACGCCCGTTACCTGGAAATCTGGAACATCGTCTTCTCAGAATTCAACCACCTGCCAGACGGCAGCTACGTTGAACAGCCGCACAAGAACATCGATACCGGGATGGGTCTGGAACGTGTCCTGTCTATCCTGCAAGATGCCCCGACCAACTTTGAAACCGACCTCTTCTTGCCAATCATTCACGCTACTGAAGAAATGAGCGCGGGCAAGAAGTACGGCGCAAACAAGGCTGACGACACTTCCTTCAAGATTATCGCTGACCACATCCGGGCTATTTCCTTTGCCATCGGTGACGGGGCCCTGCCAGGCAACACTGGCCGCGGCTACGTTTTGCGCCGGCTTTTGCGGCGGGCAGCCTTGAACGGCCGCAAGCTGGGCATCGACGGCGCCTTTCTTTACAAGCTGGTGCCAGTAGTCGGCGACATCATGAAGAGCCACTACCCAGAAGTCAGCGACCAGGCTGAGTTCATCAGCAAGGTCATCAAGAACGAAGAAGACCGCTTCGGCGCAACTTTGGAAGCCGGCTTGACTTTGCTAGACAACTTGATCGCCAAGGCTGAAAACAGCGAAGACAAGACTGTCTCCGGCAAGGATGCCTTTAAGATGTTCGACACTTACGGCTTCCCATACGAATTGACGGTTGAAGCTGCTGAAGACAAGGGCTTGAAGGTTGACAAGGATGGCTTTGACGCCGAAATGGAAGCACAGAAGGAACGCGCCCGCAAGGCCCGGGGCAACCTGCAATCCATGGGCTCACAAGACGAAACCTTGATGGAAATCAAGGACAAGAGCGTCTTTGAATACGGGGTCTATGAAGAAGAAAGCAAGCTGGTTGACATCATCGTTGACGACAAGCTGGTGGACAAGGCTGACGGTGAAAAGGCAGCCTTGATCTTCGACAAGACGCCATTTTACGCTGAACGGGGCGGCCAGATGGCTGACCACGGTGACATCTACGACCAAGAAGGCAACTTAGTTGCCCGGGTAGTTGACGTTCAGCACGCGCCTAACGACCAGAACCTGCACTTTGTAGACGTGGTTCTGCCACTTGTAAAGGGGCAGACCTACAAGCTGAAGATTGACCGCGCCCGCCGGGAAGGCCTCCGCCACTCTCACTCAGCTACCCACCTCTTGCACGCTGCCTTGCGGCAAGTTTTGGGTGAACACACCCACCAGGCCGGGTCAGTTGTTGAACCGGACTACCTGAGATTCGACTTCACTTCCCTTGACCCAACCACGCCTAGAGAATTGAAGAACGTTGAAAAGATTGTCAACGAAAAGATCTGGGAAGCAATCCAAGTCAAGACCACGGAAACTGATCCGGAAACCGGTAAGAAGATGGGGGCCCTGGCTCTGTTTGACGGCAAGTACACTGACAAGGTCAGAGTCGTGCAAATGGATGACTTCTCCATCGAATTCTGCGGGGGGACCCACTGTGACAACACCTCCCAAATCGGCATCTTCAAGATTATTTCTGAACAAGCCATCGGTGCCGGAGCCAGAAGAATTGAAGCTGTAACTTCCAAGCTGGCTTACGAATACTTAGCTGGCCGCTCAGACATCCTGGACCAGATCCAGGCTGAAGTTAAGGCCACTAAGGCTGACGGCATCCAAAGCAAGATTGCCAGCCTGCAGGAAGAACTCAGAAGCGCTGAAAAGCAAAACGCCGCTTACGAAGCCCAAATCAACGCTTCCAAGGCCGGCAAGATCTTTGACCAGGTCAAGACAGTTGGCGACTTGACGGTTATCGCCACGATCGCTGATGTCAAGGGGATGAACGACTTGCGGGAAATCGCTGACCAATGGAAGAGCGAAAGCAAGTCTGACGTTTTGATCCTGGGCACTAAGTCTGAAGACAAGGCCAACATGCTGATCAGCCTGGGCCAAAAGGCCCTGGACAAGGGCCTGAAGGCCGGCGACTTGATCAAGAGCGTGGCTGCTATCTTTGGCGGTGGCGGCGGCGGCCGGCCAAACATGGCCCAAGCCGGCGGCAAGAAGCCAGAAGGCCTGCAGGATGCCATCGAAGCTGCAGTCAGCCAGCTGGACTAATTAGGCTAAAATAATTGAGTTAAGGAAAATTTTTAAGTAGAATAGACAAAAGAGGGGGAATAACAATGAGTTCGCTTGATAAGACTATGCACTTTGATTTTAACCAGAATAAGGGAAAGAACATCCGCGACACTCTGGAAGATGTATACAAGGCCCTGGAAGAAAAGGGCTACAGCCCGATCAACCAAATCGTGGGTTACCTGCTTTCAGGCGACCCAGCGTACATCCCACGCCACAACGACGCCCGGAACCTGATCTTGAAGCACGAACGCGATGAAATCATCGAAGAACTGGTCAAGAGCTACCTGGGCAAGGACAAGTAATGCGCCTGCTGGGTTTGGACGTCGGCTCCAGGACCATCGGGGTGGCCGTCAGTGATCCCTTGGGCATCACCGCCCAGGCCGTGATGACGATCCCGATTGATGAAGACCGGCACAATTTCGGCATGCGGTCTTTAAAGAAGCTGGTCCGCGAATATGAAGCGGACGGCTTTGTCCTGGGCCTGCCCAAGAACATGGACGGAACGGCCGGCCGGTCGGTCAGCCGGAGCAAGGCCATGGGCGAGCGCCTGGAGCAGAAGTTCGGCTTGCCAGTCTACTATGACGATGAACGTTTGACGACCGTGGCCTCAGAGCGGATTTTGATTGAAGAGGCGGGAATGCATGATCGCCGGCAACGCAAGGAGGTCGTTGACCAAATGGCTGCTGTGTTGATTTTGCAGAACTATTTGGATTTACAGCGAAAGGAATAACTATGGCTTTTGAAGTTAACGCCGAAGATCAAGACAGACAATTGACCTTGATCGATGAAGACGGCAACGAAGAATTATTTGAAGTATTATTTACTTTCCATTCTGACGACAATGACAAGTCCTACATCCTGCTTTACCCGGCAGCTGTAGAAGATGACGACGAAATTGAAGTCCAGGCTTTCAGCTACGATGCCGATGAAGACGGCGACGTAACTAGCAGCGACCTGCACGAAATCACTTCTGACGCTGAATGGGACATGGTTCAAGGGGTGCTCAACACCTTCCTTGAAGATGACCGTTTGAGTGGCGACGATTCTGCAGAATAAGAAAGAAGCGGGTGCTTAGCCCGCTTTTTTTGTTAGGAAATTTTTGGACAAATTACTGAGATGATGAATCACAAAATTTTAGACATTCTGGAATACCAGGAAATTACCAGCCGGCTGGCTGAACAAGCGGTAACGGCCCCGGCTAAGAGCAAAGCCTTGAATCTTCAGCCGGCTAGCGACCGGGAGACGGTCAGCCGGGCCTTAAGCGAAACCAAGGCCATGGTTGATTTGGACCGGATCAAGGGCCAGCTGCCTTTGACTGACTTTCAAGATGTTGAACCCAGCCTCAAGCGCTTGAAGGTCAAAGCAGACTTAAATGCCCTGGAATTAGGCAATATCCTGCTGATTTTCACCCTGGCCCAGGAAAGCAGCCGCTTTGTAGAAGACGCAGAAGAAAATGAGACCTTGGACCTGGCGGCAATTGAAACTTTGCTGGATGACTTGGAACTGCCGGATGACCTATACCGGCGCCTGCGGACTTCTTTGACTTATGACGGGGAAGTCCTGGATACCGCTTCAGCTGACCTGGCCCGCCTGCGCCACGGCCGCCTGGCCACGGAAGCAGAAATCAAGGAGAAGATGACCGCCTACACCAAGGGCAAGAACGGACAGTACCTGTCTGAGCAGATCGTGACCATCCGGGATGACCGCTACGTTATCCCGGTCAAGCAGGAATACCGCTATAAGCTCGGCGGGGTGGTCCATGACCAAAGTGCCTCTGGGCAGACCTTGTTCGTTGAACCGGCCGCCATCCTGCCTTTAAACAACCGCCTACAGAACCTGCTGGCTGAAGAGCGGCAGGAAATCCACCGGGTTCTGCACGAACTGTCTTTGGATGCTAGAGAAGAGATGGAGGCTATCAAGCGGGTGGCAGCGGCTTTAAGCGAATTGGACTTCCTCCAGGCCAAGGCCAAGCTGGCCAAGCAGATGCGGGCCAGCCAGCCGGTTTTGTCTGCTGACCAGTCCTTCAAGCTTCTGGGGGCGCGTCATCCCTTGATTGCTCCAGACAAGGTCGTGGCCAATGACATTGCTTTAGGCCAGGACTTTGACACGATTTTGATCACCGGGCCAAACACGGGTGGTAAGACGATCACTTTGAAGACGGCAGGCTTGCTCCAGCTGATGGCCCAATCCGGCCTCTTCATTCCGGCTAATGAGGGCTCCAGCGTGGCGTTTTTTGACCAGATTTTCGCCGACATCGGGGACGAACAGTCAATCGAGCAGTCGCTGAGTACTTTTTCATCCCATATCAACGATATTGTGGCGATCATGAAGCGGGTCAGCGACCAGAGCCTGGTCTTGATCGACGAAATCGGGGCCGGGACCGACCCGGAAGAAGGGGCCAGCCTGGCCATCTCGATTTTGGACTTCTTTAGAAAGAAGGGGGCCAAGATCATCGTCACGACCCACTACCCGGAACTCAAGCTCTATGGTTATAACAGAGAGCGGACCACCAACGCCTCTATGGAATTTGATATCAAGACCCTGTCGCCGACCTATCGTCTGCAGATGGGGATCCCGGGCCACAGTAACGCCTTTGCCATTGCTCGCCGGCTGGGCATGCGGGAAGATGTGGTAGTCGGGGCTGAGAAGCTGATGAGCAGCGATGATTCTGACATCAACCACATGATCGACGAATTAAACAAGCAGACAAAACTGGCTACGGAAAACAAGCAGAAGCTGCAGACCAGCCTGGACCGGGCCAAGCAGCTGGAAAAGAAGCTGCAGGATGCCCTGGACATCTACAACCAGCGGGTGCAAAAGCAGCTGGACTTTGCCCAGGACCGGGCCAACGAAATCGTGGCTAAGAAGCGTAAGAAGGCCGACAAGATTATTGCTGAATTGGAAGAAGCCCGCAAGGAAGGGATGCAGGTCAAGACCAACCAGCTGATGGACGCCAAGGGCGAATTCAACCAGCTGGCCAAGCAGGAGGCCAACCTGGCCAAGAACAAGGTCCTGCAAAAGGAAAAGAAGCGCCACCATGTCCGAGTGGGAGACAAGGTCAAGGTCCTGTCTTATGGGCAGACCGGGACGGTGACCAAGAAGCTGGGCGAGCATGACTATGAGGTTTCCTTGGGCCGGATCAAGCTCAAGGTAACCGACAGAGACATCGACAAGCTGGCCGCCGGGCAGAAGCAGCAGGCCCAAAGACGGTCTACTTCCGCCTCCCGGTCCAGTCGGGCTCATAGTTCGCTGGACCTTAGAGGGCAGCGTTATGAAGAAGCCATGGTCAATCTGGACCGGTACTTTGATACTGTCCTTTTGTCCGGCCTCAGCACCGTCACCATTATTCACGGGATTGGGACCGGGGCTATCCGGCAGGGGGTCCAGCAGTACCTCAAGCGCAACAAGCATGTCAAGTCATACGGCTACGCGCCAGCCAATGAAGGCGGGACCGGGGCCACAATCGTGACCTTAAAGTAGGCAATCTACTTGCAAAAAGTAAGTAAATCTAGTAAACTTAAAACATCAAGTAGAAAATAATGTTTTTAAGATTAATGATTTGAGGTATTAACATGGTAGATGCAATTACTGACGCAACTTTCGAAGAAGAAACCAAGGATGGCGTAGTTCTCGTTGACTTTTGGGCAACTTGGTGTGGTCCTTGTCGGATGCAGTCACCAGTCATCGAAGCTTTGGCTGAAGAAAGACAAGACGTGCACTTCACTAAGATGGACGTTGACGACAACCCGGAAACGGCCAAGAACTTTGGTATCATGGCCATTCCAACCCTCTTGATCAAGAAGGACGGGCAAGTTGTTGACCGCTTGACTGGCTATACTCCAAAGGAAAAGCTGAACGAAATTCTTGACCAGTACACTGACTAAGAAATAAGCATGTTAAAAGACCAGAGCCATTGGCTCTGGTCTTTTTCGTCTGTATTTTCTTTAGCTTGCCGAATTTGCTTGTTAGAAGAAGGCAGTGATCTGAACGGTCTCGTTCTTGTCGTCGATGGCGATTTCAGCTTCAGCTGACCGGCCCCGGTTTTCTTCAACCGCTTCGGCGATCATTCCGCTTTCCAGGGAGAATTCCCGGCTGCCGGCGGCCAGGCGGTCGCTGATTGTCTGCCCTCTCAAGGAGAAGATGACTGAGGAGCGGCGCTCCTTAACGATGGTCAAATCGCCGAATTCAGCCATCTTGAAGAATTCGCTTAAGTCTTCGAATTCGCTCAAGGCGTATTTGCGGGTGATCCGCTTGCCGGCCCAGTAGAGAATAGCTGGCGTGTCCCCGCCTAAAATGGTTGGCAACAAGAAGTCGCGGTATAGTTGATTGACAAAGTATACGTGTTCGTTGTGTTCTGACATAATCCTCATCCTTATTCGCTGTTTTAATTCTACCGTAAATATTACAGGATGGTGAAATTTTTTAACAAGTTTTAGAAAAAGGCTAGGAAATCACCAGAAAAAAGAAAAAAGTTCTCCAGGACTGAAAAAGCGGTGAAAATAGCAGAAATTACTCTCTTTGTAAGTTCGAAAAGGCTTGAATAAGTGGTAAAATTTCAGTAGAGAGATTTTTTATTTTTTGAAATGATAGGAGCACTATATGACTCAAGTACTATTGTTTGCTACAGATAATCAAAACAAGGTTAAGGAATTGCAGAAGGCTTTTGAAAAGGCTGGCCTGGACATTGAGCTTAAGTCAAATGCAGATTTGGACAATCCGCCATACGTTAACGAAAAGGGCACGACCTTTGAAGCTAACGCTAAGCTGAAGGCGCACGCTTTGGCAGACTTCAGCAAGCTGCCAACTCTGGCTGATGACTCAGGCCTACGGGTTGACAAACTGAATGGCGCTCCTGGCGTTCACTCAGCCCGCTACGGCGGCGAAGCCCACAATGACGCTAGAAACAACGGCAAGCTTTTGGCAGCCTTGGGCGGGGTTCCGCAAGACCAGCGCCAAGCCAAGTTTGTCACTACCCTTGTTTTGACCATGCCAGGCCACGAAGACAAGGACTTGGTTGTAACTGGCACCTGCGAAGGCGAAGTTCTGGCAATTCCGCGCGGCAAGGACGGCTTTGGCTACGACCCGCTCTTCTACGTGCCAAGCAAGGGCAAGACTTTCGCCGAAATGACCATTGAAGAGAAGAACGAAGTTTCCCACCGGGGCAAGGCAGTCAAGGCTTTGATTGAAGAACTGCCAGCCTGGCTCGCTCAATTCAACTAAGATTAAAGAAAAAATGCTGGGCCGCGGCTCAGCATTTTTAGATCAAGCTTTTTTACTGTTGTTGATGATGACCGGTTCCTGGCCAAATTTGACCTGGTTGACCCGTAAGCATTGCAGGTAGGTCTGCCAGTAGGCCTGGCGGATTTTGCCTTCAAAGCCTGGCTTGACCTGGAAGTGGACCCGGTAGGTGATCGTCTGTCCCTGCTGGCCGACGACCCCGATCTGGGTTGGCCCGCTGACCAGTTTGTCGTGGAGGTCAGTCAGCTTTTCATCAGCCTGGTCAAGCAGGCTGGTCAGCTGCTTTAAGTCGGTGTCCGCATCCAGGTTCATGTCCAAGTTAAGGCCGATCCCGCCGTGAGTCAGGTTTCTGACGATGGAAATCTGCCGGTTGGGGATGAAGATCAAGGTGCCGTCAGTGGTGACGATCTGGGTGGTTCTGAGGCCGAGCTGGGTCACGGTCCCGGTTTCAGTCCCGATCTCGACATTGTCGCCGACATCGTACTGGCCTTCACTGAGGATAAAGAAGCCGTTGACCAGATCGCTCATAAAGCCCTGGGCGCCAAGGCCGATGGCCAAGGAGAAGATCCCGGCACTGGCGATCAAGGTGCCGACAGGGATACCCAGGATGGTCAAGATGGAGTAGACATAGAAGAAGACCATGGTGTAGCGGAAGAGGCTGTTCACCAAGGCTGAGATGGTCTGCGACCTTTTGGAGAGGACAAGTTTGTCGTTGTGCTTGTCCAGGTAGCGCTTGATAATTTTCCGGCCAAAATGGCTGACCAGGTAGAAGACCAGGGTTGAAATCAGCAGCTTCCAGAGAATGGTCACGCCGCTGGTAAAAAGCTTGTCGACGTCGATGGAGATGCCGGCAATTTTGAAATCAAGATTTTTCATTGAAAAAATGCTCCTTTCAGCTATGCTTAAAGGATAACAGAAAAGCGGGTAAAAACTTCGGAAAATCTTTCGATTGTGTCTAAATCGTTTTCATGCTAGACTTTTTTTAGAAAGGAAAGGGGAAGTAAGCTATGACAATTTCATTTGGCGCTTTAGCCGGTTTGATCGCGGCCATTGCCTTTTTGGTACTGGTCCTGTTCACGATTCCCATGTTGCTTAATGTTTCTAAGACTTTGAAAGAGGCTGAGAAGACAGTCCAATTGACCAATGAATCTATGGTCAAGCTGACTGAAGACATGGATGACTTGATGAAGCAGACCGGTGGACTCTTGGAAAAGACCGACGCGCTTTTGCAAGACGTCAATGGCAAGATGGAAACTTTGCAGCCGGTCGTGCAGGCCGCCGCTGACCTGGGCCAAAGTGTCTCAGACATCAACGAATCATCCAAGAAGATGATCAACAAGGTTTCCAATGCCCACTTTACCCGGACGGGAATGATCACTTCCGTAATTACGTCGGCTTTTGCCAGACATTTCCGGCGGAAGGGTCAGGATTAAGAAAAGGAGAACAACCATGAGCAAATTTGGTAGCTTTTTATTAGGGGCCGTCTTTGGGGCTGCTGCTGGGGTTGCAGCTGCCAGCCTGATCTCAGACGACAAGCTTGAAGAAGTCAAGGACAAGATCAAGAGCAATCCAAACGTTGAAGACTTGAAGGAAAAGTACGACAACGGGACAGAAATCTTGAAGAACCAACTGGCTTCTTTCCCAAAGAACATTGAAGATGATTCTGAATTGAAGGACTTCGACGACATCGTAATCGACGATTCAGCTAACAGCGCTGGTGAACAAGACGCCAGCGACCTGGACAACGCTGAAAAGAGCGAAGAAGGGGAAGAGAAGCCGGAAGAACCAACTGAACCAACCACGCCGACTAGTCCAGATCAAGAATGGTAAATTTTTTTACGATAGATTTTGAATAAGCAGAAAAGTGGAACTCGATGCTTTCGGGTTTCGCTTTTTTACTAGTTGAGGATAAATCACATGACGACAACAAATATGGTCCTTTTTCTGATTTACTTAATGGTAACGTATTTTTCCTTCAGAAAATCAGATAATCCTTTTGTTTTGAAGCTGAGAAAATACCGGGGGATAGTTTTGACCATCGTACCGGCCTCGTTTTTTGCCATTTTTGTCATGAAGGAAGGCTATCATGATTTTCTGAATGTCTTCTTGCTGTTGACTTTAATTGGCGTCTACTACTTGATTCGCGACCTTCGTAAGGCATAATTGTATACGAAAAAAGGCTTCTAGAAGAGAGATACTTCTAGGAGCCTTTTTCTGTTTTCGGTTTTATTCCTTAACTGGCAGAACCTTCAATTCCTTGCTGGTGTGGGTGAATGGCTTGAAGCCTTCCTTGGTGAGGACCCCGCAGTCTTCGATCCGGACCCCGGCAAAGCCTGGGATGTAGATCCCTGGTTCAATGGAGAAGCACATGCCTTCTTCCAAAACGACATCGTTGCCGTTAGCGATGGACGGGAATTCATGGACTTCCATCCCGATCCCGTGGCCCAGGCGGTGGATGAAGTATTCACCATAGCCGGCGTCAGTGATGATCTTGCGGGCTACCCCGTCAAGTTCGCTGGCCGTCATGCCTGGCTTAGCCGCGTCGATGGCTGCTTGCTGGGCAGTCCGGTTGACTTCGTAGATTTCCCGCATCTTGTCAGTTGGTTCCCCGTAAGCGACCGTCCGGCTGGAGTCAGAAGCGTAGCCTTCGTGCATGGTCCCTAAGTCAAAAAGCACCAGTTCGTTTGGCTTAACCGTGTTCATGCTTGGGCCTTGGTGCGGGTTAGCGGCATTTGGACCGGCCTGGACGATGGTGTCAAAGCTGGTCTGCATCACGCCCTTTTGCAGCTTCAATTGGTATTCAATCTGGCTGACCACTGCCCGTTCAGTAACCCCGTTTCTGAGGGCTTCAAAACCGATCTGGAAGGCAAAGTCAGCTTCTTCCCCGGCCTTGCGCAGCTTGACCAGTTCGCTTTCCGTCTTGAAGAGGCGGATGTGGGCGATAAAATCAGACAGGTCCTTGGAGAAGTCGGAGTCTGGGAATTGAGCGTGCAGGGCCTGGTAGTGGGCAACCGTCAAGCCGTTCTTTTCGACAGCCCAGTTTTGGTAGTCCTTTGTTCGCTTCTTGATTTCTTCAGCGATCTTGCTCCATGGGTCTTCACTGTCCAGGTAGCCGACCACGTCCCCGTCCCAAGCTGATGCCTTGGCTTCTTCATAGTTCAAGGCCGGGCAGAAGAGGAAGGGTTCAGCGTCCTTGAAGGCGAAAAGCTTAAAGATTCTTTCTTCAGGATCAGTAATGAAACCCGTGAAATAGTTGATGGTAGTCGGGCTAGAAACGTAGGCCACGTCCATCCCGTTTTCCTGCAGCCAGTTTTGTAATTTGTCTAAATTCATGGCAAAATTCTCCTTACTAATGAAATTAATCACAGTATAGCACTAAAAAAACTGAAAAAATCTGAAAAAATAGCTGTAAGCGATTGCACCAAAAGTGTTCTCATGGTATCATTAAATCAGTAATTAGTATTTAGATAGGTAGGTCTGTTATTATGCATAAGCAAGATGTAACCATTTACGATGTTGCTCGGGAAGCCAAGGTTTCCATGGCCACGGTTTCCCGGGTAGTCAACGGCAACAACAATGTCCGCAAGGAAACCCGTGACCGGGTCATGGAAGTTATCAAGCGTCTGCACTACCAACCAAACGCGGTAGCGCAGGGTCTGGCCTCAAAGCGGACCACAACGGTCGGCTTGATCGTGCCGGACCTGACCAACTTGTACTTTGCCGAATTGTCAAAGGGGATCGACGACATTGCTGTTTTGTACAAGTACAATATCATCATCTCCAGCGTGGAAAACCGCTTGATGAAGGAAGACGCCGTCATTCAAGGCTTGCTCAACAAGCAGGTTGACGGGGTTATTTACATGTCCAACAAGCTGTCTGAAGAAGCAGCGGAAGCCTTCAAGCGGACCGACACGCCAGTAGTTTTGGCCGGGACTGTTTCCGACAACCTGGAATTCCCTTCAGTCAACATCGACTACAAGAAAGCCGACACGGAAGCTTTGAACCTGCTTTTAAACGACGGCAAGAAGAAGCTGGCCTTGGTTGTGGGTGACAAGGAAGCGCCAATCAACCGGGACCACCGGATTCCGGCCTTTGAGAAGTTCGTGGCTGACAATGAACTGGAAGGCTGCGAGATTTTTGACAATATCAAGGACTACTCCGACGGTTACAACCTTTATCCGGAACTGGCCAAGAAGGGGATCAACGGGGCCATCGTCACCAAGGACGTTTCCTCAGTTGGCCTCCTCAACTCCACTCTGGACCGCGGGGCTAAGGTGCCGGAAGACTTCGAAATCGTTACGGCCAGCGCGACCCAAATCGCCTCAGTTGTCCGGCCAGCCTTGACCACGATCAAGCAGCCGCTCTACGACTTGGGGGCCGTAGCTATGAGAATGCTGACCAAACTGATGAACGATGAAGGCCTGGAAGACAAGCACATCGTTTTGCCATACGAATTGATCAAGAAGCAAAGTACCTTGAACAAGTAAGATTTTTCTAAAGAGCCTGCCAAGCGGCGGGCTCTTTTAGTTTCGCCCGGGCAAAGGCGGCTGAACTTTGTGTTACAATCTTTTTATAAGATAATGGGGGGCACAAATGGATCACTTATACGAGCAATTCGACTTGATCGAAGAGATCACCAGAAACGACGGTAGCCAGTACTATGAAATTTCCAACATTGACCAAAACGGTTTCGCGGAACTGGCGGTCAACAACGGCTTAATCAAGAGCGTGCGGATTCTGGTCATCAACATCCCACGCACCAAGGCGCTGGAAACCTACGAGCAATACATTAACAAGGCCTACCAGCTGCATACTTTGATGAATGAAGAAGACTGGGAGAACCCGCAATGGGTGGAATGGGACAAGCCAAAAGGCCCGGTCAGGGATGCTTATGAAATGGTTTTGAAAGCCAACAAGATCGGCTAGGAGGAAGACAATGGAAACTTTGCGGATTCTGCATACCAATGACTTGCACTCACACTTTGAGCATTTTCCAAAAATTAGGCGCTATTTGAAGCAGGTGCAAGAAAGCGCAGCGGCCGACCAGGTTTTGACTTTTGACGCCGGCGACTTCATGGACCGGTCCCATCCCTTGTCCGATGCCACGGAAGGCCAGGCCAACATCCGCTTGATGAACGACTTTCACTACGACGCTATCACGATCGGCAATAATGAAGGGATTTCCAACCCGCATGCCGTTTTGGAGCGGCTTTTTGACCAGGCCAACTTTCCGGTCCTCTTGTCAAACTTGAGAGAAGAAGATGAAAGCTGGCCGGCTTGGGCCAATGACTACAAGATTATCAAGACCAAAAAGGGCACCCGGCTGGCGCTAGTGGGTCTGACGGCCGCTTATCCCATGACATACGGGCCCAACCACTGGCAGATCAAGATGCTGGGCGAGACCATGGACCGGGTCCTGCCGGAAATTGCCGGCCAGTATGACTGCTTGATTTTGCTGACCCACGTGGGCCTTAGAATGGACCAGTGGCTGGCTAAGCACTACCCGGAAATCGACCTGATCGTGGGCGGGCACAGCCACACTCTTTTGGAGAAAGGGGTCAAGGAAGGCCACACCTGGATCACCCAGACGGGCAAGTGGGGCAATTATGTGGGCGACATCAGCCTGGAAATTGGTGATGACCACAAGATAGTTTCCATTAAACCAACTACCGTGCCGGTAGCTGATTTGCCAAGCCAGGCTGGCGATGAAGCAGAAATTGCCGCCTTGTATGATGAAGGGCAAAAGATTCTGCAGGACCGGCAGGTGGCGTACTTGCCAGAGAAGTTCAAGGATGACAAGCTGGCCGCTGTCGACGTCTCCCTGGAAGCAATCGCTGACTTTGCCGGTACCGACCTGGCCATGCTGAGCACCGGCCTCTTTTTGACCCCGTTCAAGAGCGGCCCCATCAGCCAGTTTGACCTCCAGCATGCCCTGCCGCACCCGATGCATGTCGTCCGGACCACTCTTTTAGGCCGGGACTTGTGGCGGCTGGTCATGGAAGTTGAAAAGAACCGGCACTTTTTGGAACATTATCCTCTGGTGGGGATGAGCTTCAGAGGGAAGATTTTTGGCCAGGTCTACTACAAGGGGATCAAGTATGACCGAATGACCAGGAACGTTTTTGTCAACGGTCAGTTGCTGGACCCGGCGGAAGAATACCAGATCGCGGTTTTGGACCACTATGTCTTGATCCCGTTTTTCCCGACTTTAGCCATTGTCGGTGAAAATGAATTCCTCTTCCCACAGTTTTTAAGGGAAGTCGTGGGCGACTACTTAGGCTGCAAGTATCCTGTGAAAAAAGAAGGTGAATTTATTGAGCAAAGAGCAGAAAGAGCCGAAAAAAGCTAAGGGAAAGAAAGAGCAAAAAGCAGAGGCAGCGGAAACTAAGTCCCTCCACCCCCTGGCAGAAGTTGTAGTTGCCGGTGAAAAGGTCGTGATCAACCAGCGGGAATACCGCCTTTTGGTCAACCAGCGGGATGCTTTAGACCGGGAAGTCTTGAAGCAAAAATACGATCCATACCTAGACCAGTATGATTACCTGGTCGGGGATGTTTCAAGCGACCACCTCCGCCTAAGGGGCTTTTACAATGATTATGTCAAGACTTCCATTGACCGGAAAAAGTCGACGATTGTTGACTACTTGACTGAATACTGCAACCCTGGCGCGCCTTATTTTATCCTGGAATCCCTCCAGCCAAGCCGCAAGCCCCGGCCGACCCAGCGCCGGCGGCCAGCCAGAAAGCGGCCGAAGAACAAGGCAGCTTTTACCGAAAGGAAGGTCAAGGATGGCCGGCCCAAGAAGGGCAGCTATGCTGAAAGCCGCAAGAAGAAACGCCACCAGACCTTTGTGATTAGAAAGAAGAAGTCGTGAAAGATTACCGCTTATTTTTGATTGATTTGGACGGGACCATTTACCGGGGCAAGGAGACCATTGAATCCGGCGTCCGCTTTGTCAAGCGCCTGGATGAGGCAGGTCTTGATTACTTATTTTTGACCAACAACACGACCCGGACGCCCCAGATGGTAGCTGACAAACTGGCCGGGCACGGAGTCAAGACCGACGTTTCCAAGATCTACACGCCCAGCATAGCCACGGCCAGCTATATTTTGGAAAAAGAGGACAAAAGGCCAATCGGCGTCTATATCATTGGCCAAATTGGCCTTTGGCATGAGATCCTGGACCGGCCGGAATTCTATTATGACGAGGAAAATCCCGACTATGTGATCGTGGGGATGGACACGGATTTGACCTACCACAAGCTCATGGTCGCCACCCGTTGCATTCACCGGGGAGCGGTCTTTATCGGCACAAATTCCGACCAGAACCTGCCGGTGGGCAAGGAGTTGCGGCCAGGCAACGGTTCAATTTGCGCGGCCCTGGAAGTCGCATCCGGGCAAAAGCCCCTTTTTATCGGCAAGCCGGAAGCCATTATTGTCAACCGGGCCCTGGACTTGGCTGGGGTCAAGGCGGAAGAGGCCTTGATTGTCGGTGACAATTACCCAACTGACATTATGGCCGGAATCAACAGCGGAGTAGACACCCTCTTGACCTTGACCGGGGTGACGCAAAAGGCAGACCTGGCCGGTCTCACTCCGCCTACTTATTTAGTGAATGATTTGGATGAATTTAGCCTATGAAAAAATTCCTAAGCAAGCTGGGCCAGCCCCTTTTCCATTTCTTTTTCGCGGTTTCCAGCGCTGTCGTTGGCGCGATCGTAGTCAGCTGGCCCCTGCTTTTGCTTTTTACCTTGCTGGAGAAGACTTACCAAACGGTTAACTTGACAGTGGTCCAGGTCATGAGCAACTATAACCAGCTCTTGCTCTACCTGGTCTGGCCTGGGCAGACCAAGCTGCAGATGAGCAATCTGCCGACTTCGGCTTCAGCGGCTGCGCACTTTGCCGATGTCAAAAATCTTTTTATTCTGGCCGAGCTGGTTTTCCTGCTCTGCCTGGCTCTCAGCAGCTATTTCCGCAATTACAAGAAGCCGCTTAAATTGACCCAGACCCAGGCCTTGCTCTTGATGCTGCTGCCAATTGTGGTCATGCCTTTTGCCTTGACCGACTTTGACAGTTTCTTCCGGGTCTTTCATACTTTCTTTTTCCGCAATGACAACTGGCTCTTTGACCCGGCGACTGACCCGGTCATCAACGTGCTGACGGAAGGCTTCTTTGCCTCCTGCTTTGCGGTTGGCGGAGCGATTTACGAGCTCTACCTGGCCCGCTTTTTGCTGAAAAAGTAAACCGGAAAGTACTTAAACAGAATTTAGACCAAAAAAATAAGGACCGGCAGGTCCTTATTTTTTTGCTTTGTTTTAATCATTGAATTGCTGCTCGCGCCGCATGGTGAGCTTTTTCTTCAAGGCCACGACCAGGATAGGCACGACTGAAACCAGGATGATGCCGATCACGATCAAGGAGAAGTGGTCCTTGACGACTGGGAAGTTGCCGAAGAAGTATCCGATGCCGGTGAAGAGGGCCGTCCAGAGCAGGCCGCCCAGGATGTTGTAGATGGCGAAAGTCCGGTAGTGCATCTTGCTGCCCCCGGAGATGAAGGGCACGAAGGTCCGGATGAAGGGGATGAAACGGCCGATCACGATGGTGATGGAGCCATGTCTTTCAAAGAACTTCTCTGCTGCCAGCCGGTTGTTTTCATTGATCAGCTTGTTGAACCAGCTGTGCTTGGCTCCGGAAGTGACTGACCACTTGCCGATTTCGTAGTTGATGCTGTCACCGATAATGGCGGCAGCGGCGGCAACGATGTAGAGCAGCCAGACATTTAAACCGTATTTCGGGTTGGCGGCCATGGCAGCGGCCGCGAAGATCAAGGAGTCACCTGGCAGGAAAGGGAAGATGACTAGACCGGTTTCGATAAAGATGATGGCAAAAATGATCCAATAGGTTCCTGTCCCAAAGTTGTTGACGATGGTCACCAAGTGGTCATCGATGTGCAGGATAAAGTCAATCAGTGGCATGTGTTAACCTCATTTCTTATTCTTCTTTTTTCCGCTAGATACTGGTTGAGTGGATGGTCAGGCTCTTTTCCGGGAAGAGGTCTTGCATAATGGCGTTGACCGCGATTTGGGCTTCCCCAAAACCAATCCCGATAACTGGCACCCGGCCCGGGTAGCCGCAGGAATCGCCAATGGCATAGATGCCAGGCACGCTGGTCTGCATAGACCGGTCAACGGCGATCAAGCCCTGGTCCAGGTCAACCCCCCACTTGCTGACAAAGCGGTTGTCGGCCCGGAAGCCGTAGGCGACCAGGATCTGGTCAAAAGTTTCTTGTGTGACTTCATCTCCACCAACCTTTTTCAAGGAAATTTCCAGCTGGCCCTTTTCGACCTGCATGCTCTTTGGCAGGTAGGGGGTCTTCAAGGTGACCTTTTGGTCAGCCTTCAAGTTTTCCACGCTGCTTTCCATGCCCCGGAACTGGTCGCGCCGGTGAACGAGGGTGACGTCAGCGATTTGGGAAAGTTCCTGGGCCCAGTCTAAGGCAGTGTCACCGCCGCCGAAAATGCCGATCTTCTGGCCAGCAAAGAGGTCAGGATTTTTGAAAAAGTAGTGGATGTGGTCTTCAGCTTCCGGGGTCGCCTTGAGGGGGAACTTTTTGGCCTTAAAGGCCCCGTTACCAGTTGCGACGATAATGCTGCGGACCTGGTATTCGCCATCGATCACAAATTCGTCAGTTTTCTCCAGCTGGCTGACCTTGTGGCCAGTGACCAGGTCCTGGTCGGTTAAGTTGGCTAAGAGGCGCTTGGTTAAGTCAGCCGCGGTGATTTCATTGAAGACAGGGATGTCCAGGATCTTCTTGAAGGGGTAGAGCATTTCCGGCTGTCCGCCAGCTTCGTTCAAGGATTCAAGGATAACCGTCTTTAAGCCATGCAGGCGGGCGAAGTAGGCCGCGAAGAGGCCGACTGGTCCAGCGCCAATCACGGCAAGATCATATTGTTTGATAAGCGAGATCTCCTTTCGAAAATATACTAAAACAACTTTACCATAGAACGCTGGCAAAATTAATTAAGAAGCGAAACGAAAAAAGTAAAAAACTTGTTACAGAATTTTAAAGTCAAAAAAGGCAAAAATCGAACTATCTTTTCTGGCAAAAGAGAATTCTTCAGCCAAAAACGAAAAAGTGGAATATAAGCAGAAAATTATCAATCACAACTCTGCCGGGTGCACCAATCATAAAACGAATGAAAAAGCAAATTTGACGAATCAGAAAAAGCTAGTATACTA
>ERZ791917.157-NODE-157-length-94221-cov-57.760731_pt1 | contig 94221 bp, 78 predicted proteins | sample MGYA00510138_ERZ791917 | MGnify/ENA primary metagenome ERZ791917 (study PRJEB30046, sample SAMN00792102) | human gut metagenome | study: EMG produced TPA metagenomics assembly of the A metagenome-wide association study of gut microbiota in type 2...
GCTTGAATGGGCTGATTAAGCGTAATCGGGAACGGAAAGAGAGCGAACAACTGCGATAGGTGAAGAATTATTATCGGGATAGGTGTGGGGAAATCGTAAATGTGATTATCTTTGTAGATAAAGAAGGATAAATATAAGACTCATGGATACTCGACAAGCGGAAATAGTAGATAAGATCCATTTTGCGGTGATGGCCATAGAAGCCTCCGCCAAGGAGATGCGTATCTCTCCAATGGAAATGCGTAGGCGTTTGGAGAAGGTAGGATTGGTGCGTCGCTTGCTGTTGGATTGTTATGATGTCATGCACACCCAAAGTCTGAGGCATGTAGCGGAGGATGTCGTGGAGGCCTTGCGAAACTGGGAAGCCGCCGCACCCGGGAGAACGAAAGGAGGCGAGTTATGATTGTTTTATATCATGGGACAACACTTCGGTTGGAGCAACCCTTGGCGTGTGTGGGGCGGGAAGATTTGGACTTTGGAAAGGGTTTCTATTTGACCCGTTTGCGAGATCAAGCGGCTTGGCGATATGCAGGAAGGGAGGCAGGTATGAGGGAGCAAGTGCTTTGGAGAAAGGTTGCCCGGATTATTATGCGACTAGCGGAGCGTTTGCAGATATCACCAGAGCGTGCGCTTGCAGAGATTTTTTTGAGTCTGTGACCAAATAAAATGGGATTGGCACTGTGTACTATTGATATAATCTATCTTTTTTATTGAATTTTCTTGCATCTTGGCTTGAATGGGTTGATTAGGCGTAATAGGGAAAGGAAAGCTGATTGTTCTTGAATGTGATTGATTGCTGTAAATACTGTGATCAACAAACCTCTTCTGTCCGGGAGTTACGTCGTACGCCACACTCTACAATGGGTATACGGATACGATAGAGAAGATTCTCAGCCGCTTACGTTACGACTTGTTCTGTCTGGAACATCGCTCTTTCAAGCGGGAGTCCCTATCATTGTACTACTTTTTTCTTACCATTAGGTTTAAGTTGCAATTCCTCTTTTTGGAATGAGCCTTATGAGAAATGGACATCTTTAAAGGCTTTTACAGGTGAGGAATTTAAATCTGATCATGCCTATTTTGAAGATGTTAAGATAAAAACCTATTTAGGATATGTTGATATTTCATTTAAAAAGAAGTTGTTATTGTTGTTTTGTATTGGATTATGTATTATATTAAATGTGTTCGGTCTATTATACCTATATAAAATTATTAGAAATAAAGTTTGATATGGCGGAATGTATTGATTTTTAGAATCAGTCTCCGTTCTGCTAAGTGAAATTAATTGAAAATCGGAAAATAATAGGCTTTATTTGTATCATGTATACAAGCGTATGCGCCTTTATCTAACTAATGATCTAAATTGAAAGATTACAGAACTGTTTATTCATATGCGGAAAATAACAAGCGAATAGCGAGAAATACGTTCTTGTTGTATGTCCGTATGTTATTTAATATGCTTGTGATGCTCTATACTTCTAGGATAGTTTTGAATTCCTTAGGTATAGAAAATTATGGCATTTATAATGTGGTTGGAGGCGTTGTCTCTTTGTTTTCTTGTCTGAAGAACTCAATGATTACAGCGACTCAACGCTATATGACTTTTGAGATTGGGCGAGGAGATAGTATGCGATTAAATAGTGTGTTTTCGTCTAGTTTACTTATTCATTTAGGGATAGGAGTAATGGTCTTATTGCTTTGTGAATCTATTGGTGTATGGTTTTTGAATCATAAGATGGTCATTCCTCAAGATCGTTTATTTGCGGCAAACATTGTATTTCATTTATCTGTACTAGATTTGTTTTTGAATTTGTTAAGTGTACCTTATAATGCTATAATAATAGCGTTTGAGAAAATGAGTGCTTTTGCTTATATTTCAATTGTTAATGTAATATTGAAATTATTAATAGCTTTTATGCTCTTTCTATCTCCAATTGATATATTAGTGTGGTATGCGATTTTAATGTTGATAGTATCTATTCTTAATAATTGGATTTATTGGCTGTATTGCAAGAAAAACATTAAGAATATTTCTTTTAATAGGAGTAATATTAATAAAGCTTTAGGTCGAGAGTTGTTTTTATTTGCCAGTTTTAGTTTTATAGGAGATTTAGCTGTTATTTGTTATACACAAGGTCTAAATGTACTTTTAAATGTTTTTTTTGGTCCAATCATAAATGCAGCCAGGGGGATAGCTGTTCAGGTTCAAGGCGCTATTGGTAGTTTTAGTGGAAATTTCCAAATGGCTATTAATCCACAAATAACAAAATCTTATGCTAAGGGAGATTTAACTTATATGCGAACTTTGGTTTTTGCCAGTAGTCGGTATTCTTGTTTTCTATTATTGGTTATATCATTACCGATTTTGATTGATACGGACTATATCCTGAAGCTGTGGCTAGATATAGTACCCCGCCATTCTGTAATGTTTGTTCGTTTAATGTTATTGATAACCTTGATTTTTGCTCTTTCAAATCCTCCGGCTATTACTGTACACGCTACAGGAAAAATTAAATCTTATCAATTGGTGATCGGTGGAATAAATCTATTGATTTTGCCGATCTCTTATCTTGTGTTAGCATATGGAGGTGCACCTGAGTCCGTTTTTGTGATTAATTTATTGGTCTTGATATTGGGATTATACGTGAGATTACTTTATTTAATGCCAATATTTAAAATGCGATTATCTTATTATTGCATGGAAGTGCTAATGCCAATTTTGATAGTCTCTTTAGTATCCGCATTTATTCCATTAATTTTGTTTTTTAACTTATCAGAAAGCTGGGTGCGTTTAGGAATGATAATTCTATCTTCAGTTTTGAGTGTCTGTGTCAGTGTTTATGTATATGGTATTACTAGTGTAGAACGTGCTGTTTTCAATAGTTGGATAAAAAAGTTGTATGTATATGCTATTAGGTAGAATTTTGAGGGCTTTTTGTCGGTTACGTTGGAAATACCTATTGTCAGGTTCTATTGTATTGGTTCAAAAAGGAGCTGTTTTTGAGATTGGAGAGAAGACAAAGATTAAAAAATGTCGTTTGTCTGTAGCTGAAGGAGCAACTGTAAAGATAGGAAATAGATGTTTAATAAGTGGAGCAATAATACGTGTTTACGATCAATTATATATAGGGGATTTTTCTATTATAGAAAAAGGTCGTAATTCAATAAATCCTTTTTATATAATTGAGGGAAAGTGTGTTCTGTCTCATCATATTCGATTGCGTTGTAATATTTGGATTCGTTATGGAGGTATACTAAGAATAGGGGAATATACCAATATGAATGAGGGGGGAGAAATAAGAGTAGATGAGCAAGTAAATATAGGCTCTTTTAATCAAATTTCTTATGAGGTTATGATTTGGGATACAAATACGCACAATATATATTCTAAAGATGAAAGGCGAAAGCTCGCTATCAATAAGTGGCCCAGCTTTGGATATGAGTATGAGCGTCCCAAAACAGCTCCTGTCTCGATTGGTAATGATTGTTGGATAGGTCGTGAGGTCGTTGTGTTAAAGGGTACTATAATTGAAGATTGTGTGATAATAGGATTCCGAACATTATTGTCTGGATGTCATATTGATAAAAATTGCAGTGTTGTTCAAGAGATGAAGATTCGATGTTTTATAAATAAAATTTGATAATGAGAAAACTCGTAACAGCAATTATAACTACTCATAATAGACAAGAGCTCCTAAAAAGAGCAGTGGAAAGCGTGTTTCTGCAAACTTATCCGAATATAGAGTTGATAGTGGTAGACGATGCTTCTACCGATGGAACGGATGAATATTGTAGTGTGTTGCCCTTACAATATATTCATATTTCAAAACAAGAAAGTAAGGGAGGAAATTATGCCCGTAATTTAGGGATAAAAATAGCAAAAGGGGAATATATTGCCTTTTTGGATGATGATGACTATTGGCTACCCACGAAAATAGAAAAGCAAGTGGCATTAATTGAAAATAAAGATTGTGAACTTGTTTATTGTGGTCGAATATTTGAAAATGTAGACAATAAGAGAAACTCAATTACTTATGAGACGTTTCTTCCTGATCGCAAATGGAGTGGAGATGTGAGCCTGCTTATTCTGACCCAAATATGTACTACAACGAGTGCTATTCTTGTCAAAAAAGATGCTTTAATAGATGTTGGGTTATTTGATGAGTGTTTGTGCTTTTGGCAGGAATACGATCTTACGATACGATTAGCGCAGCGTAAGCCTTTTTATTTTTGCGATGAACCCTTGCTGGTTTACAGGAATTGTAGCTCGGGTCGTTTGTCGAATAACTATGATGCGTGGCTTGAAGCCGTAAGCTATGTATATAATAAATATGCGGATTTGTATTGTCAGCTAAATCCAGTTCAGCGTTTAAAGGTGCATCTCTATTTTTGGAGAGATGCGGCAGGTAGATGTCGTGCAGCAGGTTTGAGTGGTCGTTATCTGATGTATCGTTTATTGATGCTACCATTTACTTCACCATCCTCAGTTTTTAGGAAAATAAAAAGAATATTATTGAAATGATGAAACAATGAAACAATGAAACAATACGACTATCTTATCGTTGGCTCTGGTTTATATGGAGCGACATTTGCAAATAGAGTAAAGAGGGGAGGGAAAAGATGCCTAGTTATTGATAAACGTCCTAACCTTGGAGGAAATGTATATTGTGAAAATATCGTAGGAGTCAATGTTCACAAATACGGTGCACATATATTTCATACCTCAAATAAGGAAGTATGGGATTTTGTTAATTCTATAGTGGAGTTTAATCGGTATACCAACTCTCCAATAGCCAGATATAGAGGGCGGCTTTATAGTCTTCCTTTTAACATGAATACTTTTTATCAAATCTGGGGAGTTACAACACCAGAGGAGGCGAAAGCAAAAATAGAAGAGCAAAAAGCAGAGGTTTTAGAAAAAATGCAAAGGGCTGGTGTGATTGAACCACGCAATTTGGAAGAGCAAGCGCAACTATTGATAGGTAGGGAGATCTATGAAATGCTGATAAAGGGGTACACGGAGAAACAATGGGGACGCCGTTGTGTGGATTTACCAGCATTTATTATTAAGAGGTTGCCGGTTCGACTAATTTTTGATAATAACTATTTTAATGATAAATATCAAGGTATTCCTATTGGAGGATATAATGAACTGATAAAAGGACTTTTAGAAGGTGTGGAAACAAAGACATGTACGGATTTTTTTAAAAGCAGAGAATATTGGAAATCAATAGCAGATAAAATAGTTTTTACAGGAAGAATAGATGAATTTTATGATTATTGCTTCGGGAAATTAGAATACCGAACAGTGCGGTTTGAGGAGGAGGTTCTTGATGTGGCTAATTATCAGGGAAATGCTGTTGTTAATTATACGGACAGTGAAATTCCTTATACAAGAATTATTGAACATAAACATTTTGAATCTTTTGGTTTAGAGGTTTTTAATAATCCAAATACAGTTATATCAAAGGAGTATTCTGTAGAATGGAAAGATGGAATGGAACCATTTTATCCTGTCAATGACAAGAAGAATAATGCTTTGTATTTACGTTACAAAGCATTGGCTGATAATGAGCCTAATATGATTTTTGGTGGTCGGTTAGCTGAGTATAAATATTATGATATGGCACCTATTATTTTTCGAGTGTTATCTATTACACGTGGTTTGTTATGATGAAAAAGAGAAAAGTTCTTATTTGGGATTATAGAATTAATATAAGAAATAGTGGAGGTCCTGCGGGTTATTTATTTAATTTAAGAGAGTATGTTGTGCAACATAATGAGGTTGGTAATATTTTCTTTTTGAAAGATCTTCTAGGGTTAGAAAATACGACAGGAACTTTACACCAAAAGTATTTGAGATATCTGAATATTATCTATAAAATAGATTTCTTTCATATTTGGATGCGTTTAAATGTTATTAGAGCTGCAAGAACGTGGTATAATCGTGTGAGCCGGGCAGATATTAAAAATATAAATTTGAATGATTTTGATATTATTCATTTTCATACGAGTGCGGACTTATCTTGTGCCATTGACCTTTTGTGTGATTATAAAGGTATTGTGTTATTGACTACACATTCCCCCCAGCCACTGAGTTATGAAATAGCCGATGGGATATTAGCAAAATATTCTATCCTTAAGTGGTTGATACGTGTGTCGTTGGAGAAAAAAGAGTTGCGGGCATGGCGAAGGGCGGATTATATAATGTTTCCTGTTGAAGAAGCTGTAGAATCTTATTTTTCAAGTTTTAAGCTAAAAAAATATATTGAAAGTCATCGCTATAAATTAGTGTTTTGCCCTACTTCTATATTGGATAGTTCTGTAGTGCCTGATTTTCTGTTATTTGAGCAAAAGATGGGAATTCCCAAGAGAGCTTTTGTAATTACGTATATCGGTAGGCATAGTGCAATAAAAGGTTATGATCAATTGAAGCTATTGGGTGAGAGAATACTGAGAATGTTTGATGATGTCTATTTTGTGATAGCCGGGAATGAACTACCATTAATGAGGTTAGATCATGAGCGTTGGATTGAACTTGGATGGGTGGATTATGGAGCAGAATTAATAGCTTCTTCGGACTTGTTTATTTTGCCTAATAAGGAAACTTATTTTGATATCATAGCATTAGAGGTGTTACGTGGTGGTACTCCTATGATGCTTTCGCTTACAGGTGGAAATAAATATTTTTATACACACTATCCAAGTGAAAAAAAATCTGGATTGTTCTTTTATGATTATGGTGATATTGAACAGCAAATTAAATGTATTTCTAATCTTGTAGAAATGAAGAATAGTGAAGGACTAGATAAGTTTAGAATAGCTAATAAAGAGATATTTAAAATGGAGTTTACAATGAATGCTTATCTCGATCGCTACCAGAAATTGGTAACCTGTTTAAAATAGTTCTAAGATGCTGGGTGTTATTAATTTTTTTTTCGTGCCTGTAATATTTTATGTGCTCATAATCTGTTTTTTTGTTATAGGAAACCATTTCGAGTCGACTTATTTGTTATATTATACTTCAGTTGCAGGAACTGTTGCAATAGCTTCTTTAGCTTATATTTCTAAGAATAAGGCTTTGACGCATCTCTTACTTATTGCAAGCTTTTCTTTTGTTTGGTTTATACTGGCATTCCGCAATGTTAGTGGAATAGATGATCCTGTCTATCTAGAGATATTCGATTTAGTTAAAAAAACAGGTTGGATAAGGGGCTTTCAGATGACTACGATGGAGCCTGGTTTTTTATGCTTAAACTGGATCTGTTCTCGTATTGTGGATAATTATATATTCTGCCAAGTGATCTGCTCCACCATACCTTTTATCTTTTTTTATATGGCATTTAAAAAACATACTGGCCGAATTTATTATCCTTTGAGTTTGTTATATATACTGTGTTTTCTATATTTCTTAATGATAAGTGCTGCTTTAGTACGTATGTTTATCGCCATATCCATCATATTTTATGCTTACTCATTTTTGATGGAAGGTAATATGAAAAAATACGTATGGTGGATTTTATTTGCCATGCTTTTTCATTATTCTGCAGGTGTGATGTTTTGCTTTTTGATATTTAGCAAACATTATTTTGTTGATCATCCATGGCAGACTTCTATAATAATTACTGCTTGTTTAGGCGTTTGTCTGTTTTTTGTGAGTTATCTAGCATCGAATATATTGGGTGCTAGATATGTCTCATATCAGATACAGGATGTTTATGGGTTTGAAGAAGGGTTAACTGTAGACAAGTTGGATACACTCCCATTTGTTATAATTGCCTATGTGCTTCGAAAGAAAATTCCAGATGAAAGAAAAAAAGAGTATAATATGCTGATTGTTATATTGCTAATGGGTAGTGTTATCACTGTTTTGTCTTCTTTTGTTCCTCTAGGTAGGATTATTTTTTATTTTAATTTGTCGTTGGTGTTTTTGATTTTTTATTGGTATAGATACTCTAATTGTTTTGCTAAAATATTTATTTCTTTTGTGTTTGTCTTTTATTGTTATTTGTATTTATATGTAACGAAGTTGAATCCTGATTTGAGGGAGTTTAGTTATTTATTTCCGTATCAGAATGTGCTATTTAATTTGTAATGAATATTAATATTTGTAGTAATGAAGGTTTTGCTTGTAACTAATCAATATATCGATATCAGGAAAGACGGGTGTTACTGTGATTTCCCCTTGTATGGGACGCTTGAAAATATGAGTGTGTTGGGAGAATTACATCTTGTGGCATCATTTTCATATTCGGATGAGATGGCTAGTATTATGTATCTGAATCAAAAGATTGACTTTGTGGATTTGGAGCATGTGAAGCACTTGCGTCCTACTAATAAAAGTATTGGAGGATGGTTAAAGAATAGTATTTACAATCGGAAATTACTGGAACGCTTGGTGCCTTCTATGGATTTGGTGGTAGGCTATATGCCATCTGGCGACGCAGATACTGCGATGAGGATCGCACGGCGACATGAAATACCTTTTCTTTCATTTTTAGTGGCTTGTCCATGGGATTCGCTCCATAATCATCATCGGCTGTTAGCTCGTTTGATGGCACCAATCAGTTTTCTTACTACTCGTTACAGTGTACGGCATTCTGATTATGTACATTATGTAACAAAGGAGTTTTTGCAGCGTAGGTATCCGACAGAAGGTAGAGCTTTGGGTTGTTCGGACACTAATTTTGGTGTGTTTGACCCTATGGCATTGGAGAGCCGTCTGCGGAAGTTATCAAGCCGTAAGGAGACGGATGAGGTTCGGTTGATTACCACGGCACATGTGGATGTGCGCTACAAGGGACATGAGTTTGTGATTCGTGCTATTGCCCGGCTGAAGAGTTTAGGGGATCTTCATTATCGGTATTGGTTGATAGGAGGAGGCAAGGGTGATTATCTCCGCACTCTTTGTAAACGTTTGGGTGTAGAGGATCAAGTGATATTCTTGGGACTTAAGACTTCAAAAGAGGTGATGAAAATACTTAAGGATGCTGACATTTATTTGCAACCTAGTTTACAAGAAGGTTTACCTCGCTCGGTTGTGGAAGCGATGAGTGTGGCTCTGCCTTGCATTGGCTTTAATACGGGAGGAATACCTGAGCTATTGGAACCTGAGTTTGTTGTGGACCAGAAAGATGTTAAAGGTATCGTACGGTGCTTAATACATTTACGTGATAACGCTAAATATCGTCAGACTGCCGAGCGCAATTTCCAAATGGCTGGTGATTATGAGCATTCCAAATTAGAAAAACGGATTCGTGACTTTTTCTCGGAGGTACGTAAGGATGTGGAGGACAAGAGGATTTGATAATAATTTAATATAAAGTGTCAAGTATGAATTGCGTTTATATAGAGAACGGTGGTGTTTATAACTATCCAAAAGGAACTGATTTTTATAATCCAAGTCGATTGTATCCAGAATATCCATGGGGAAAAGATGAGATTTCGTCTATACCTAATGATGTATATGATATGCTGAGGAATACGCTATATGGTATGGGGTATGATAAGGCGAATTTTGGAAAATGTAATTGGAACCCATTAGGTAATGTTATTAAGCCTGGTCAGACCGTATTGTTGAAGCCTAATTGGGTATCTCATAAAAATAAAGTTTATAGGGGGGATCCTAGCTTGACATGTTTGGTTACACACCCTTCCTTAGTTCGTGCGATTTTAGACTATGTTGTGATCGCTTTGAAGGGAGAGGGTATGATAATTTTGGGGGATGCGCCAATGCAGGGAACAGATTTGGATGAAATGTTTGAGCTGGCTGGGTATAACCAATTGTTTTCTTTTATAAATAGAAATGGAATAACTGTCGATATATGTGATTTTAGAAAATATAAATGTGTATTTCATAAAGGGGTAAGTAATGAACTGACATTGATTGATTCTCCTTATAAGTCAAAGGTTGTAGACTTGGGATCAAATTCATTACATGCAGAAAATGACAAAAAAGAATATGTATATAAAGTTAGTGACTATGATTATAATCTAACAAAAAACTATCATGACAAAGGAATCCATCGATATGAAATAAATGAGGCGGTATTGTTAGCTGATGTGGTGATCAATATCCCAAAACCTAAAACCCATAGACTCGCGGGTATAACCGGAGCGATGAAAAATTTTGTCGGTATCACTTACGAGAAAGCTTCCCTTCCTCATCGAGCGATAGGTGATAAAGAATCTGGAACAGGGGATGCTTATGATAAGAAAAGTATCCTTAAAATGTATATGGAATATATTGATAACAGACAAACTATTTGTTCGGTTAAAGGTCAAATAGTAATGGCCAAACTTCTTGATTTCTTGAAAAAGTCATTATATATCCTTGGTGTATTGTTTAGCGGTGACAAATACCGTATAGGCAGTTGGTATGGTAATGATACGATTTGGAGGACTGTTGTAGATTTAAATCATATAGTGAGGTATGCGAATAAAGAAGGGAATATATGTGATCTTCCTCAGAGGGAGATCCTTAATATTGGGGATATGATCATTTGTGGGGAGAAGGAAGGACCTGTCGGACCTTCTCCTAAGCCTTTGGGGATCATTATGATGTCTGATGATATGTTTATTTTCGATTATACTTTATCAAAGATTATGCAATTGGAGTGCCATGAGATTCCTCATATTCGCTTTATTTTGGATCAATATGGATATGTGTTGAATGTGTTTATTCATTCGAATAATAAAGAGATTTCTGATAAAAAGGTTTCTGATGTAAGATTCCCTAAGAAATGGAGGTTTGAGGCTCATTCGTGTTGGAAAAATTAATGGTTATGGATTATAAGAAAATAGTCAAATCTAGAGAACTTAGGTTTTTGATCTTAAATTGTTGCTCATGGGTTCCAGACAGTATCATGTTACGTGTGCAATATTACATAAAGATGGGACGCAGACTATCTCTGAAACATCCACGTCGATTCTCGGAAAAACTTCAATGGTATAAGCTTTATTATAGAAATCCATTAATGTTCATCTGTGTAGATAAATACGATGTTCGTGGATATATATCTTCAAAAGGATATTCTGATTTGCTTAATGAATGTTATGGTGTTTATGATTCTGCAAGAGATATTCCTTTCAAAGAACTTCCAAATAGATTTGTGATAAAAACGACAGATGGTGGTGGTGGTCAAAATGTTTTTATCTGTAAAGATAAATCTAATCTGGATATCGAGAAACTAATTGAAAAATTGGATGGATGGAAAAATAAAATACGTGTTCATCCTGGTAGGGAGTGGGCGTATACAGGAATCAAGGGTTCTAGATTTATTGTAGAAAAATATATAGAATCTGCTTTAGAAAAAGGAGGATTAGTGGATTATAAATTTCATTGTTTTAATGGAAATGTAAAATATTTATATATCATAGCGGATAGAGATATGGGGGATAAATGTGGTTTGGGTATTTATACTATTGATTTTGAAAGAATAGATGCTATTAGAGCCGATGAGAAACCTCTATCTAGGAATATAGAAAAGCCTTATAACTTTGAGGAAATGGTTAAGATTGCGAAAAATCTCTCATCAGATTTCCCACATGTTAGGGTGGATCTTTATAATGTCGAAGGTAAGATAATCTTTGGGGAATTTACATTTTATGATGCGAGCGGCTATATGAGGTTTAGTCCAGACTCTTTTGATTTTGAGTTAGGAGAAGAGTTCGTATTGCCAGTTCCTTATAACGAAATAGATAAGAATGGAAAAAATATTTATCGTCCTCAATGAGGATTATTTCCTCCTTACGCATCGCAAGGAGCTGGCTGTTCGTGCGCAAGAGGCAGGTTATGACATGGCGATCGTGGCTAAGAATACCGGGCGTAGGGAACAGGTGGAAGCGTTGGGTTTGAAGATGCTGGAACTACCCATTCATCCTACGGGGAAGAATCCGATAAAGGAGCTAAAGACTTTTTGGTTTCTCTATCGACTTTATAAGCGGGAGAAACCGGATATCGTGCACCATGTAGGTTTGAAGGTCATCCTTTGGGGTGGACTGGCCGCTAAATTAGCCGGTGTGAAAGGTGTTGTGAACGCTGTCAGCGGATTGGGTGTGATGTTTTCATTAGAGAAAGAATCTCGGTTGACAAGCTTGATATTGAGTGTTCTCCGTTTCTCGCACCATCGAAAGAATTTGATCGAGATATTTCAAAATCATGAGGATGAACGGTTGTTTGTCGAGAAAAGAGTGGTAACTAAAGATCAAATCCGATTCATCAAAGGATCGGGAGTGGATCTAAAGACGTATACATATACTCCTGAGCTTGTCTCTGATAAGATTCGGATACTGTTCTCGGCGAGAATGGTAGAGGAGAAAGGTGTTTGGGTATTGGTGAATGCTGCGGAGTTACTCCGAAAAGAATATGAGGGACGTGTATGTTTTCTCCTGTGTGGCGGTTTGTCGTCGAACCCAAAAGCGATCAAGGAGGAAGAGTTGAATGATCGTTGCGATGGGAATTATATACAATGGCTGGGATATAGATCGGATGTTCCGGATTTGTTGAGATCATCCCATATCATAGCTTTCCCTAGTTATTACCGAGAGGGGGTGCCGAAATCGTTGATTGAGGCTACAGCCATTGGGCGGCCTATCGTCACGACAAACTCTATTGGGTGTAAGGATACGGTAGAGGATGGGGTGAATGGATTTCTGATTCCTATTAAAGATAGCAAGGCACTAGCGGAAAAATTGAGGATTTTGATTGATGACGCAGATTTAAGGAAACGAATGGGACTTAATTCCCGCCAGATTGCGGGACGGGATTTTTCCTTGGATGATGTCATTGCAAAGCATTTGGCGATTTATGATAAATTGATGCATTGAGAGCTTCGCTAAATCTGTTCATGTGTTTTGTTTGGATGAAGTTTCTGAAAGTACAGAGTATATCCATTGCGTAAATAGATATTTATTTGTTCCTTTGTTGAGAATATAACTATTGCGTGGCTTATGCTGATAGAAAGAGTTCGTATAAAAGGTTTCTGGAATAAGTATTTTCTGGATTGGAAATTAAACAAAGATGTTAATTTGCTTTCCGGTATAAATGGGTCAGGAAAAACGACCTTGTTGGATATAATATCTTCTATTCTTTGGTATGGGGCATTACTTCCTCGTTTGGAAAAGAAGGTAGAGGAAGTCGAAATAGAACTTACGGAAGGATATCGTATTATTTGTGAGCGAGAAGACGATTTGTTTGTTGTGGGGTATAGGCATCATGGCGAAATAATATCGCGAACAGATATGGTTAATCTTCGGATCGGTATGATTTCTACTGTCGACGCTAGTTTGCCAAATGAAGATCAGTATAAGCGATATTTGTCATTTAAGAAGGATAAGATACGTTCGGAATTGGATATGTCGGTGGACAAGGCTTTGGAGGATTATTACAAATATTTGGCGAATATTTCCAAGGAGGTTGAAAAGGCCGTAAAAAACAAGCAGGAGAACCTTGCGACGATCTCTAGTCTGTATGACCGGAAAGAATTATTTATCAAGAAAGTAAATGAGTTATTCTCGCCTACCCATAAAAAATTAGATGATACGACCAGTGAGATACGTTTTCTTTTGGAAAATGGTGTGGTTATTTATCCGAATGAGTTATCGTCAGGGGAGAAGCAACTATTGATCGTGCTGATTCTCGCATTGATACAGGATGGAAAAGACAGTATTATCTTTTGGGATGAGCCGGAAATCTCAATGCATATTGATTGGCAACGAGCACTGATACGTGTAGCTAGGGAGATCAATCCTTTTGGACAATTGATTATAGCGACTCACTCTCCTTCTATTATTTATGAAGGTTGGGAGAAACGTATTGTAAACATGGAGGATTTGTTGAAGGAATGACAAGATTATCCGAAGCTAATACGTCAAGGGAAATAGAATTAAGCCGTTATTTCCGAAAGAGGACCGATAAGAGGGATTTGCTCGTATTGGTGGAGGGGGATGATGACATTCCTTTTTGGATTTTATTATTCCAAGATGTCATTGATAAATATGCTCGGATTGATATTGAGACCTTAAAGGTGGAAGATAACCTAACCGGAAACATGAAAGATCGGAAAGGAAAAGACTCCTTGATGGAAATTTCAGATTTAGGGCCTAGTAAGGTTGTTGCGGTTGATATGGACTATGATGTTGTGGTTCCATCTTATCATTCTTATTCTTCTCGTTTGTGGAATGATAAATATGTATTACATACGGTTTTCTATTCTATAGAGAATCATAAACTTTTTCCGGATATCGTATGTAAGTACGCAGAAGCGGTCTTGAAAGAATCAGTTTCTTTTGACTTTGAAAATTTAATTAGGATCTTTTCAGAAAGTGTGTCTCCTTTGCTCTTTTTACTAATCGCTTATGAACGAAAAAGAGTTGTGCCGGAAAGTCATGAACAAATGAATAATGATATTTGTATAGAGATGGTTTTTCAGGAGGTGGCTTCGTTACTTGTTCGGTTTGGGTGTGAGGCTGATGATATAAATACTTGGCAGTTGAATATACTAAATAAATATCAGCCTCTATTTGATAAATATAGGCAAGATATAGAAGTTGTGAAAGATGATTTAGTCTCAATGGGCATTTCTGTTTCTGAGTGTTGGAAATTATTACAGGGCCATACGTTTGCAAATTACTTATTACGGGTTTTAATTGCTGTTTCTCGAGAACAAAAACGTGATAATGAAAAGAAAATTAGGGGAGATGTGAATATTTGTGATAAAGGAGCTTTTATTGATGCGTATCATCGCTCATTGTCATTTGTGACGAATAATTTGAGTGATGAAATTGAATATTATTTTATTAATAAGCCATTTCTTTCTTCACAAGATTATTCTATTAAATTAATCAGAGACCAAATCAGAAATTTGTGATCCATTATTGAGGTAATACAGAGATATTTATTACCGATCTATAGCTGTTTCTTGCACAAATCTTTTTTCAATTTACATATTTATGAAGGTTTTACTGACCGGCTCCGCCGGCTTTATCGCCTCGTTCGTCGCACGGCGTTTGCTGGAGCGGGGGAACGAGGTCGTGGGTTTGGATAATGTCAATGGGTATTATGATACGGCCTTGAAGTATGGTCGCTTGAAGGAGGCGGGCATACGGGAAGAGGAGGTGGATTGGTATAAATTGACTCCGAGCCATACGTATGAGAAATACCGTTTTATCCGGATGAATCTGGAGGATCGGCAAGCGATGCGGATGCTTTTCTCCAACGAGGGGTTCGACGCTGTGGTTAATCTGGCCGCCCAAGCGGGCGTACGTTATTCGATCACGAATCCGTATGCGTACGTGGAATCGAACTTGGATGGTTTTATCAATGTGCTGGAGGGATGTAGGCATCATAAGGTGAGGCATCTGGTGTATGCTAGTTCCAGCAGCGTGTATGGGCTGAACGCTGATGTGCCTTTCTCTGAGAAAACGAGTATCGCCCATCCCGTGAGCTTGTATGCCGCATCCAAGAAGTCTAACGAGTTGATGGCGCATGCGTATAGCCAATTGTATGGGATTCCTACCACGGGTTTGCGCTTCTTCACGGTGTATGGGCCATGGGGGAGACCGGATATGTCTCCATTCTTGTTCGCCGACGCTATCCTGCACGATCGTCCGATCAAGGTGTTCAATAACGGGGATATGCTACGTGACTTTACGTATATAGATGATATCGTGGAGGGAGTGATACGGGTCTTGGACCGGCCGGCTACACCGAATCCGGATTGGGACCCGGAGCATCCGGATCCTAGTTCCTCCTTCGCACCCTATCGTATTTATAATATAGGCAATTCACGGCCTGTCAGGTTGATGGATTTTATACAAGCTATAGAGAGCGCTTGCGGGAAAGAGGCGGTGAAGGATTTCCTTCCGATGCAACCGGGGGACGTGTATCAGACGAACGCCGATACTACATTACTTCAACAGGCAGTGGGTTTTAAGCCTTCAATGGATATTCAAGAGGGTGTTAATCGAACCGTGGCGTGGTTCAAATCATATTATAATCTATAAAAATAAATTCTACGGTATGAAAATAGCGATTGTCGGGACAGGATATGTCGGTTTGGTAACGGGTACCTGTTTTTCGGAGATGGGTGTGGACATTACGTGTGTGGATGTGATGGCCGAGAAGATCGAGAACTTGAAGAAGGGTGTCATCCCGATTTACGAGCCGGGCTTGGAGGATATGGTCCATAAGAATTATAATGCCGGACGTTTGAAGTTCACGACGGATCTCTCCTCCGTTCTGGGTGACGTGGAGGTGGTGTTCAGTGCGGTAGGTACACCTCCGGACGAGGATGGCAGTGCGGATCTGCGTTATGTGCTGGAGGTTGCCCGTACGGTAGGGCAGCATATCAATAAATATACGTTAGTGGTGACTAAAAGTACGGTACCGGTGGGTACGGCCCGGAAGGTCAAGGTCGCTATCCAAGAGGAATTGGATAAACGGGGTGTGTCTGTTGAGTTTGACGTGGCCAGTAATCCGGAGTTCTTGAAGGAGGGAAATGCGGTGGATGATTTCATGAAGCCGGATCGTGTGGTGGTCGGCGTGGAATCGGATCGGGCACGAAAGCTGATGGAGAAGTTGTATAAGCCGTTCATGATGAATAACTATCGCTTGATCTTTACGGATGTGCCTTCCGCTGAGATGATCAAATACGCCGCTAATTCCATGTTGGCTACCCGTATCAGTTTTATGAATGACATCGCCAATCTTTGTGAGTTGGTGGGTGCTGACGTGAACATGGTGCGTAAGGGGATAGGCTCGGACAGTCGTATCGGGAGTAAGTTCTTGTACCCGGGATGCGGCTATGGTGGTTCTTGTTTCCCGAAAGACGTAAAGGCGTTGATCAAGACGGCTGAAAAGAATGGCTATACGATGAATGTCTTGAGAGCGGTCGAGGAGGTAAATGAGCGGCAAAAGAGCGTATTGTTCCATAAACTTCAAAAACATATCCCGGACTTATCCGGGAAGACGATAGCCCTATGGGGCTTGGCTTTTAAGCCGGAGACGGATGATATGCGTGAGGCTACCTCTTTGATCTTGGTTGATTTGCTGACGAAAGCGGGTGCTACGGTCAAGGTGTATGATCCGATCGCTATGGCGGAGTGCAGACGTAGGCTGGGTGACAAGGTCGTCTACGCGAGTGATATGTATGACGCTACGGTGGATGCGGATGCCTTGTTGCTGGTTACGGAATGGAAGGCATTTCGTATCCCTAGTTGGGCTGTACTTAAAAAGCTTATGCGTAATTCCTTATTGATCGATGGCCGTAATATTTATGATGCCTATGAGCTTCATGAGGCCGGTTTTACCTATGAGTGTATAGGGAAATCATAGATCAGTTACCGGAAGTAGTTGGTATTTGATAGAGATATTTAATCAGTTTAAAAGGCAATGTTATTCGTAGCATTGCCTTTTTTGTTAGCTTTGTGGGAGTATAATCTAATTAATATCGTGAAAAGAATGAGTGTAGTCAAGAAAAACGCTTATATCGGAGTGGATTTAGGGGGGACGAATATGCGTGCCGGCCGTATCGCAGGGGATCGATTAGTGGCTCAGGGGAACGCCCCGACTCCCCAGGACGCCGCGGATTGCGGGGAGACATTGGAGGCTTTGATAGAGGTGATCCGTTCCGTGTGGGACGAGGGCGTGGTAGCTATCGGTATCGGTGTGCCGAGCGTGGTGGATCGTGAGAAGGGGATCGTATATAACGTGGTGAATATCCCGCATTGGGAGGAGGTACATTTGAAGGAGATCTTGGAGGCTCGCTTCTCCGTGCCGGTTTATGTGGATAACGATGCGAATTGCTTCGCTCTGGGTGAGCGTATCTTTGGCGACGGAAAGACGGTTGATAACTTCGTGGGCCTCACCTTGGGTACGGGCCTGGGGGGTGGAATTATCCAGAATGGCAAGCTGCTGGCCGACGCTAATTGTGGCTCGGGAGAGTTTGGCATGATTCCCTACCAAGGACAGATCTTGGAATATTTCTGTAGCGGTTCCTATTTCATGAACGTATGGGGCGTGGATGGGAAGGAGATGTACACCCGTGCGATGCGGAAGGACGAGCAGGCGCTGGAGGCTTACCGGCAGTTGGGCGTACATGTGGCCGCCGCTATCAAGATCGTGGTATTGACAGTAGATCCAGAGATGATCGTTTTCGGAGGCTCGGTGACCGCCGCCCATGAGTTGTTTGAGGAGAGCATGTATGAGGACTTGAAGGATTTCGCTTATCCGAACTCTATCAAGAACTTGAAGATACGTTTCTCTAAGCTGGAGAATCCGGGGCTATTCGGTGCCGCTTCCCTTTGTTATTAAATAAAGACGGATAATTTATAGTTTACTTAAATCTTATTCATACCATGAGACATGTATTTTGTAGGAAGATCGTTTTCCTTTTGGCCGCTTTACTGGTTGTATGTGGCATGTCGGCCCGTAAGCCGATCAAGACGTTATTAATAACGGGGCAGAATAACCATAATTGGCAGGTGAGCCATGTGGTGCTTAAACAGATATTGGAGAACTCGGGACGCTTCTCCGTGGATTTTGCGGTCTCTCCGGAGGCGGGGAAGGATATGTCCGGCTTTGTCTTGGATTTTAGTCCTTACGAGCTGGTGGTGCTGGATTATAATGGGGATGCTTGGCCGGAAGAGACAAACCGTCGTTTTTTGGAATATGTGCGAGGAGGTGGTGGTGTCGTGATCTATCATGCCGCTGATAACGCCTTCGTGAACTGGCCGGAATACAATAAGATTTGTGCCTTGGGCGGTTGGGAGAACCGGGATGAGAAAGCGGGACCCTATGTATATTGGAGCGATGGTAAGTTGATAAAGGATAGCTCGGCGGGCGTGGGTGGCTCTCATGGCAAGCAACATGAGTATGTGCTGAATGCCCGGAACCATGAGCATCCGATCATGAAGGGGCTGCCGAATAAATGGAAACATGCGCAGGATGAGTTATATGATCGTATGCGTGGCCCGGGAAATATAAAGGATTGCTTGTATACCGCTTATTCGGACAAGGAGACCGGAGGCTCCGGCCGTGAGGAGCCGTTGATCTTTACGGTTGATTATGGGAATGCCCGTATATTCCATACGATGCTAGGGCACGCGGGGGAAACGGTAGAGAATTGTCCGGCTATGCAATGCGCCGGCTTCCAGATCACCTTGTTAAGAGGTGCGGAATGGGCCGCTACCGGCAAAGTAACCCAAAAGGTTCCCGCTGATTTCCCGACGGAAAAACAAGTATCTAATCGGAGTAATTATAAGCGGTGATACTTGGTTTATTAGAATGCCCATTGTAAGCTCCTTATGATGGGCATTCTAGCAAGCTAACAATGGGCATTCTAAGGAGCTTACGATGGGCATCGTGCTATTTTGCTGAATCCTCGTGCGATAGATAGCCGTCGCTTAATGTGAATCGGGGATCTTGATCCGCCAGAAAGCGGATGGCCGTGAGGCTTTTCTCTTGAGGGAAAGGTAATTTCTCAATAAGTTCTTTCACGGGGATAGGGGATTCCCCGGCCAATACCTTTACGAGACTTTCCCGGATAGCGCTGAATTCCCAATTCATAAGCTGTGATTCATGCTTCGATAGGCATACGTCGCAACAGCCACAAGGGGCGGAATCTTCCTCGCCGAAATAGGATAGGAGCATGCGGCTACGGCATACCCGCTCCTCGTTGATATATTCCAGCACCTTCTCGATCCGTTTCCCGAAACGCTCCTTGCGTTCCTCATACGCCGAGCGGGGTATGGAAAGATACCGCTGTTCCTCCCGGGTCTGGGTATAGATAATCAACGGGGTTTTCTTATGCGGGATGTAGTTTACGATCCGGTATCTGGATAAACCTACCAAGGTCTCATACACCTCGTGAGGCGTTACTCTCGCACGGGTAGCGATTACGCTCTCATCTATATAAACATAATCCGCGAATAACCCGGTGTAAGAACGCAAGATCGTCTGAATCACCTCATCCGTTCGCTTGTTCTCACTTAAATACCTGTAAAGCTCGTCACGGGTAGCCGTGAACATCAGGCGGGAAGCGTTGTCCACCTCCTCCGTATACTCGATATAGCCCGATAACCCAAGGATCTTCAAGGCATGATGTGCTTGCAATAAAGAGAACTTATAAGCGGAACAAAAATCCGTTAACGAGAAATCGTGTACCGTATCTAGCCCGTACCCTACGGCGATCTGGTAATAATTACCCAACGCCTCATAGACCCGGTAGATAAACTCCTTGTCCGGAAACTCATCCGCCAGCCGTTTCTTTAGCTTGGCGCTATCCGTGGAGGAACAAAGAGCCACGGCGAAGGCTTTCTTCTCATCACGTCCCCCGCGTCCGGCCTCTTGATAATATTCCTCCAACGATCCCGGCATATCCATATGCACGACCAATCGCACGTCCGGCTTATCGATACCCATACCAAAAGCGTTGGTCGATACGATTACCCGGCACTCGTTGTTTTTCCAACGGGCCTGACGCAGTTCTTTCTCGTCACGGTTTAATCCGGCATGGAAGAAATCGGCGGAGATACCCGCCTGTTGCAGCACGACGGCGATCTCCTTGGTGCGTTTCCGATTGCGGACATATACGATGGCCGTACCCGGAACTTTTCCTAATATATAAACGAGTGTATTTAACTTATCTTCCGTCTTCCGGACAATATAAGCCAGATTTTTGCGGGCGAAGCTCTTTTGAAATACGTTCTTCTCCTTGAACCGCAGACGCTCTTGTATGTCATTCACCACTTCCGGGGTAGCCGTGGCGGTCAAGGCCAATACCGGAACACCCGGCAATAAGTCCCGGATCTCAGCGATATTGAGGTAAGAAGGACGGAAATCATATCCCCATTGCGAGATACAGTGACTCTCGTCGATCACTAGCAGACAAACTTGCATGGCCTCCATCTTGATCCGGAAAATATCCGTACTAAGCCGCTCCGGGGAGACATACAAAAACTTATACTCCCCGAAGATGCAATTCTCCAGTTGCGTGATAATCTCTTGCCGGCTCATGCCCGAATAAATAGCCGTAGCCTTGATGCCGACCCGGCGTAAGTTCTCCACTTGGTCTTTCATCAAGGCGATCAAGGGAGTGACGACGATGCAAATCCCCTCCATCGCCAAGGCCGGCACCTGAAAGGTGATGGATTTACCACCACCCGTAGGCATCAGCCCAAGCGTATCTTTTCCGGCACAGACGGAATGGATAATATCCTCCTGCAAGGGGCGAAAAGCAGGGTATCCCCAATACTTCTCTAATATCTTATGGTAGACGTCCACCTGTCCTCCTCATATATCGTCGGGTTTGATGTCTTTGATCATCAGCTGGATAGAGGTGTTGCCGTTGTAGGTATTCTCCTCCACCGTGTAGCAGATGTTGAAAGGCTTCATACCCTTGATATGGTCGTTGTGCCTGTGCATGCCGAAAGCGATGGCGTGCATGGGGGTGCTTGAGTTTCCGTCGATCAATTCCAGCTTGAGATGCTCCAGTTCCTTACCCACGAGCTTACTGGTGCCGTAGTCCTTTACGCCAAGCGAGCAGAATACAGGCTTCTGGTTGTCCGGTCCGAACGGGCTCATCTTCTTTAGGTCGTTCACGAACTTCTGGTTGATCTCTTTCAAATCCAAGATAGCGTCGATATCGATCTGTGGGATCATCTGTTCCGGTATGATCTCCTCGGATGCGATCTTCAAGAAACGCTCGGTGAATGCCTCTAGGTTCTCCTCCCGAAGGGAAAGCCCGGCGGCGTAGGTATGTCCCCCGAAATTCTCCAATAAATCCCGGCAACTCTCTATCGCCTTGTAAATATCGAAACCCGTTACGGAACGTGCCGATCCGGTGATCAACTCGGACGATTTGGTAAGAACAACCGCCGGACGGTAATACTTCTCGGTCAAACGGGACGCTACGATACCGATCACGCCTTTGTGCCATCCCGGGTTATACACCACGATCGCCTTCCGGTCATCCATGTTCTCTACTTCGTCGATGACAGCGTTGGCCTCGTCGGTGATCTTCTTGTCCAATTCCCGGCGTTCCTCATTATATTGGTTGATGCTCTCGCTCTTCTCCCGGGCACTGGCGCTATCCTTGGACAGTAGCAGTTCCACCGCCTCCTTCCCGTTCATCATACGGCCGGAAGCGTTGATACGGGGACCGATCTTGAATACGATATCACTGATCGTGATCTCCTTTCCGGTCAATCCGCAGATATCGATGATCCCTTTCAGCCCGAGGCTGGGGTTGCTGTTCAATTGCTTCAGCCCGTAATAGGCGAGGATGCGGTTCTCTCCCGTAATCGGGACGATATCCGAGGCGATACTGACCGCCGTCAGTTCCAACAACTTCTCCAGATCCGAGAACGGGAAATTATTACTCTTGGCGAACGCCTGCATGAACTTGAATCCCACTCCGCAACCCGATAAATGCTCATACGGATAGATAGAATCCGAGCGCTTGGCATCCAATACGGCGACAGCGTCCGGCAAAGTGGCGTCCGGCATATGGTGGTCGCAAATAATAAAGTCGATACCTTTCTCCTTGGCGTACTCGATCTTCTCGATCGCTTTAATACCGCAATCCAGCGAGATAACCAGCGACACGCCGTTCTCGGCGGCATAATCGATACCCTTGTAAGAGATACCGTACCCCTCGTCGTATCGATCTGGGATATAGAAATCCAAGGTAGACGAGTAAGGTCTTAAATACTTGAAGACGAGCGATACCGCTGTCGTTCCATCCACGTCGTAATCGCCGTAGATTAAAATCTTTTCTTTATTCCCCAAGGCTTTGTTCAAGCGCCTCACCGCCTTATCCATATCCGGCATAAGGAACGGGTCGTGCAAATCGTTCAAGCTGGGTTTAAAGAATTTCTTCGCCTCTTCGATCGAAGTGATACCTCGTTGAACGAGCAAGAGACAGATTACCGGGCTGAATCCTAATTCAGCCACCAATTGGTCTCTCTTATGTAACTCTTCTTCTGATGGGGTTTGAAAGTTCCATTTGTTAATCATTATATATTGTTTTTTTCTTTTTTGCTTGCCTGATACTACGGATACCTTGTCATCCTTAATCTACCGTATGACAAAGGCGAGATTTCCGCAATATATTTCAACCCGTAAAGTTAGAAATTAAATATGGTATATCCGGTATGGCTTAAAGAAAATAGTTTTTTTGTTATTATTTTTTTGAAGTAGGAGAATGATTCGTACATTTGCCTAAATATTATAAAATACAATGACGGAAGATATTAAAAAAGCTTGCGAAGTAATGGCCGCAGGCGGCATAATACTTTATCCTACAGACACTATCTGGGGAATTGGTTGCGACGCTACCAATGAAAAAGCCGTACAAAGAGTGTACGAGCTAAAGCGAAGGGCAGACAATAAGGCTATGTTGGTCTTGATGGACAGCGAGGCTAAATTGGATAGGTACGTGTCGGATGTTCCCGATATCGCTTGGGATTTGATTAGCGTGTCTGATAAGCCGTTGACCATCATTTACTCAAGTGCCAAGAACTTGGCGACAAATCTATTGGGAGCCGATGGTAGCGTGGGTATCCGCATCACGAACGAGGAGTTCTCCAAGAAATTGTGCGAGCGCTTCCGTAAACCCTTGGTCTCTACTTCCGCCAACGTAAGCGGCGAGCCTTCTCCCGCTAATTTCAGCGAGGTATCGGAGGTGATCAAGGAGGGTGTGGATTATATCGTGAGTTATCGTCAGGACGATATGAGCAAGGCCGCTCCGTCCGGCATTATCAAGCTAGGAGCCGGTGGGCTTGTGCAGGTAATTAGATAAGGATGAAGAAAAGCGTACAAGCCGGAAAATATATTGTCTCGGATTTTATAGCGTCGTCGGTAGTCTGGTTATTATTTAACCTGATACGCTATGAGGAGGTGGCGGTGTATGAAGGGTTTGATACCGTCGGGGCCTTTTTGCTGCATATCCCCTCGTTGAAGGGGCAGCTATTGATCCCGTTTTTCTGGTTCGTATTATATTGGTTTTCCGGTTATTATAATAAACCGTTCGGTAAGTCGAGGCTTACTGAGTTGTTCTCTACCCTTGGGAGCGTGTCGATCGGTGTCGTGATCTTGTTTTTTGCCTTAGTGCTGAATGACTTGCCCCGTTCCTATCATGTGTATTATGATATGTTTTTCTCTTTATGGGGATTACAGTTTGTCTTGACGTATATTCCCCGGTTATTGATTACGCAGGCCGGGTTACGGAAGATAAAGTGCAGGGAATGGGCGTTGAACGTATTGATGATTGGGGCGGGGAAGAAGGCGGCGTGTATTGCCGACGACCTGTATGGGTTGGGTTATAATATCGTCGGTTTTGTCTCCGATGGTACGGAGAAAAAAGGCGGGGTCGCCGGAGATCGTGTGATCGGTAGGCTGGAATCTTTGCCGGTGATTGTAGAGGAGAAAAAGGTGGATGAGCTGGTTGTCGCCTTGGAGACGGTGGATAATAGCCGTTTGATGGATATCCTGTATTCGTTATATTGCTATAAACGGCCGATCAAGATATTGGCGGATAAATCCAGTTCATTATCGCAAGTAAAGATCAAGGCGATAAAGGGCGTTCCGCTGGTGGACGTGACGGATAACAACTTCTTGCCCATCGAGCAGAATGTAAAGCTCTTTATGGATAAGATGTTATCTCTGATTTTCTTGGTGCTCTTATCTCCCTTGTTCCTGTATATCGCTTGGCGGGTGAAGCGGGATTCCCCCGGCCCGGTGTTTTTCAGTCAGGAACGGATCGGATACATGGGCGAGCCTTTCATGATCTATAAGTTTCGTACGATGTATACGAACGCCGAGGAAGAAGGTCCGTTGCTCTCTTCCGAGGACGATTCCCGTATCACTCCCTTCGGACGGGTGATGCGGAAATACCGCTTGGACGAGTTACCGCAGTTCTGGAACGTGCTGAAAGGGGATATGTCGCTAGTTGGCCCCCGTCCGGAACGTAAATATTTCATCGAGCGGATCGTGAGGAAAGCCCCCTTCTACTATCTGCTGCATAACGTACGTCCGGGAATCACCTCGTTGGGTATGGTGAAATATGGATATGCCGGCAGTGTGGATGAGATGATCGAGCGCTTGGAATATGATATATTATACTATGAGAATATGTCCTTGATTCTGGACATAACGATTCTCATTTATACAGTTAAAACAGTGTTTACAGGTAAAGGTATTTAAAATGGCTAACGAAGGGTTATTCTATAAATTGTTGTTATGGCGGGAAAAGCGCATCAAGGAGAAGCATTTTATCCTTATTATCAGCTTTATCGTGGGAATTTGCACAGCTGCGGCCGCTATCATATTGAAACAATTGATCCATTTCATACAACATGTATTGACGGGTAATTTCAGTGCTGATGGCGTGAACTATCTCTATTTGCTTTATCCGGTGATCGGTATCTTGTTGGCCGGCTTGTTCGTGAAATATATCGTGCGTGACGATATCGGCCATGGGGTGACGAAGATCTTGTATGCCATCTCGCAACGAAAGAGCCGTATCAAGCCGCATAATACATGGACGTCTATCGTAGCCAGTTCCGTGACGATCGGCTTTGGTGGATCGGTCGGGGCGGAGGCTCCTATCGTATTGACAGGGGCGGCTATCGGTTCTAATCTGGGACGGGTGTTCAGGATGGAGCAGAAGACGTTGATGTTGCTCGTGGGATGTGGTGCCGCCGGAGCGATCGCCGGTATCTTCAAGGCGCCTATCGCCGGGTTGGTGTTCGTGATCGAGGTATTGATGCTGGACCTTACGATGACTTCCGTGCTTCCTTTGCTGATCTCGTCGGTGACGGCGGCTACGATGTCTTATATCTTTACCGGTACCGAGGCCATGTTTAAGTTTTCTCAGACCGAGGCATTCGAGATCGAGCGTATTCCTTACGTGCTCTTGCTGGGTGTTTTTTGCGGATTGGTATCCCTTTATTTTACCCGTGTGATGAACAAGGTGGAAGGGATGTACCGGAAGTTGGGTACGTATTGGAAGAAGTTCATGTTGGGCGGCGTGATGCTGAGTATCTTGATATTCCTGTTCCCCCCACTATATGGTGAGGGCTATGATACGATCGGCTCGTTGCTGAACGGGCAGTTCTCGCATATCATGGACAAGAGTTTGTTTTACGATCTGAACGATACGTATTTCGGGGTCTTGATCTTCTTGACCTTGATCTTGCTTACGAAGGTATTCGCTTCCAGCGCCACGAATGCCGGAGGGGGTTGCGGTGGTATCTTCGCTCCTAGTTTGTATCTGGGCTGTATCGCCGGTTTTATCTTTGCGCATACGTCTAATTATTTCCCGTTCACGATGTATATCTCAGAGAAGAATTTCGCTTTGCTGGGTATGGCGGGCATTATGTCCGGGGTGATGCACGCTCCTTTGACCGGTGTTTTCTTGATCGCCGAGCTGACGGGTGGGTATGATTTGTTCCTCCCCTTGATGATCGTCTCGATCAGTTCCTATATCACGATCCTTATGTTTGAGCCTCATAGTATCTACTCCATGCGTTTGGCACAGAAAGGCGAGTTGCTGACGCACCATAAGGATAGGGCGGTGCTTACCTTGCTACGGGCGGATAGCGTGATCGAGAAAGATTTCCAGATGGTGTCTCCGGAGATGACGTTGGGCGATATGGTAAAGGTCATTTCCCGAAGCGGACGTAACACCTTTCCTGTCGTGGACGAGCGGGGCGTGTTGCTGGGTATCGTCTTGCTGGATAATATCCGGAATATCATGTTCCGTCCGGAGTTGTATAATCGTTTCCATGTATCGAAGTTCATGGTTTCCGCCCCGGCCAAGATCGTAATCAACACGCCGATGGATCAGATCATGCAGACGTTTGATGATACGAAAGCGTGGAATCTTCCGGTGGTCGATGAGAATGGCCATTATATCGGCTTTATGTCGAAATCGAAGATATTTAATTCCTATCGGGAGGTATTGGTCGATAACTTTTCCGGGGACTAACTTGTTAAAAACAGATCCAATTTATTGTATATGAAGAAAGAGGATTTACGAATCGTATATATGGGCACTCCCGATTTCGCCGTGGAGAGCCTGCGTGCCTTGGTAGAAGGTGGATATAATGTGGTAGGTGTCATTACGATGCCGGATAAGCCAATGGGCCGTCATGGTAGCGTGCTTCAGCCGAGCGCTGTGAAGCAATATGCCGTATCGGTGGGTCTTCCGGTCTTGCAGCCAGAGAAATTGAAGGACGAGGCATTTTTAGAGGAACTGCGTGCCTTGCAGGCGGATTTGCAGATCGTGGTGGCGTTTCGTATGCTGCCGGAGGTGGTCTGGAATATGCCCCGTCTGGGAACTTTTAATCTGCATGCCTCCTTGCTTCCGCAATACCGGGGCGCCGCTCCGATCAACTGGGCGGTTATCAATGGTGATACGGAGACCGGCGTGACTACTTTCTTTCTTACGCATGAGATTGATACGGGTAAGATCATCCGTCAGAAACATCTGCCGATCGCTGATACCGACGATGTAGAAACCGTTCACGATGCCTTGATGGCGATGGGGGCGGGGTTGGTTACCGAGACCGTGGACTTACTGTTGGATGGAAAAACAGACGCTATCCCTCAAGAGGAGTTCTATAAGGATGCCGCCGAGTTGCGTCCGGCCCCGAAGATCTTCAAAGATACCTGTCATATCGACTGGAACCAACCGGTGAAGAAGATCTATGATTTCGTCCGTGGGCTTTCTCCTTATCCTGCCGCTTGGACGGAATTGATCTCAGCGGATGGCAAACGTATGGTCTTGAAGGTTTACCAGACGAAGAAGCGTCCGGCAACGCATAACTTCCCGGTAGGTTCTATCCATACAGATCATAAATCGTATATCGATGTGGCCGTGAAGGATGGTTTCCTTCGATTGCATTCCTTGCAACTTGCCGGAAAGAAACGGATGAATATAACGGACTTCTTGAACGGTTTCAAGCAAATCGCAGAATATACGGTTGGCTGATGAACGGGACGAGACGTATCATATACATTACGTTAGGAACGTTTTTTCTCATATTGGGAGCGATCGGCATCTTTGTCCCTTTGCTCCCGACCACTCCTTTTTGGTTACTGACTTGTTGGTTTTATGTCCGTAGCTCGGAGAGACTTTATAACCGGGTGATGAGCAATCGTTATTTCGGGCCGCATATTAAGGGCTTTGTGGAAGATAAGGCTATTCCTTTGCGTTCCAAGATTATCACGATCGCTATCATGTGGCTATCTACGATCTTTACTTCCCTTTTGCTAGTCGGCTATTGGTGGGTGAAAGCTTTGTTAGGGCTTATCAGTATCGGGGTCTCATGGCATATCCTCTCTTATCCTACTAAAAAAGAATGAGATAACCTGTTCATCCATAGGATTACTGGGGTTATCTCTCTTTTATCGCTTTCTATCGTAGCCTTACTACTTTATCGGTCTTCTTTCAAGGCCTCTTCCAAGCTGATTCCTAGAGCTTCAGCTACTCCCTTACCGTAAGCAGGGTCTGCCTTGTAGCAATTGCGTACGTGGCGTTGCTTGATGAACAGTTGGGCGTTACCCATCGCACGGGCGGTATTTCCGAATAATAACTGTTGCTCTTCTGGCGGCATCAAACGGAATAAGGCACCCGGTTGGCTGTAATAATCATCATCATACTCACGCTCGTTGTAATTATAAACATCCCCGTGTACTTTCAAAGGCGGTTCCTTCTTCTCGGGAGAGTCTTTCCATTCGCCGAAGCTGTTAGGTTCGTAACCCTTTGCAGCTCCATAGTTTCCGTCTACACGCATCGCTCCGTCACGGTGATAGGCATGGAACGGACAGCGGGGCTTGTTCACTGGGATCTGCTCTAGGTTCACGCCAAGGCGGTAACGCTGGGCGTCGCCATAAGAGAATAGACGACCTTGTAACATCTTGTCTGGGGAGAAGCCGATACCTTCGACAGTATTCATCGGGTTGAATGCGGCTTGCTCCACGTCTTGGAAATAATTCTCCGGATTACGGTTCAACTCGAGAATACCGACATCCATTAACGGGAAGTCCTTATGCGGCCATACTTTCGTGAGGTCGAACGGGTTGATCGGATAGGTCTCGGCCTGCTCCTCAGTCATCAATTGGATCTGGAATTTCCATTTCGGGAAGTCCCCACGCTCGATACTCTCGAACAAATCACGCTGATGGGATTCACGATCCTTGGCGATGATCGCAGCCGCTTCCTCGTCACTCAAGTTCTTGATACCTTGCAGGGTTCTGAGATGGAACTTCACCCAGATACGTTCGTTCTTATTGTTGATAAAACTGTACGTATGGCTACCGAAACCATGCATATGTCGATAAGAGTAAGGAATGCCGCGAGAACTCATCGTAATCGTTACTTGATGCAGGGCCTCGGGAAGCAAAGTCCAGAAATCCCAGTTGTTATCCTCGCTTCGTAGATTCGTTTTCGGGTCACGTTTGACCGCATGATTCAAGTCCGGGAACTTTAGGGGATCACGCAAGAAGAATACGGGGGTGTTGTTGCCTACCAAGTCCCAGTTACCCTCCTCTGTGTAGAATTTCATGGCGAATCCACGGATATCACGCTCTGCGTCGGCTGCTCCACGCTCTCCGGCTACGGTGGAGAAACGGACAAAGCAGTCAGTTTTCTTGCCTACCTCGCTGAAAATAGCCGCTTTCGTATACTTTGTGATATCATGTGTAACGGTAAAGGTACCGAATGCGCCGGAACCTTTGGCGTGCATGCGTCTTTCTGGGATCACTTCACGGTCGAAGTGCGCTAGCTTCTCAATGAACCAAGGGTCTTGTAATACCATCGGGCCACGTGGCCCCACTGTTTGTACGTTCTGATTGTCCGCAACAGGGCGCCCGTTGGCGGCAGTTAGTTTTTTGTCTTCCATAACTTTAGTTTTTATGTCGCAATAAAGAATTTTAGATAAAGTAATCTTTAAATAAAACTGTTTAGAAACAACAATTGTTTTTAACTTCTTGACAAAAATAAGATGTTGTTAGACAGTTGTCAAATAGTTAATATCTATAAATATATAGACGGGTAGTAGAAACTCAGTGGGGATAGGCGCATGAGTTATAAAAGTATCTTAGTTTCATCGCCCCATACACCTAAGATACTTCGCCAATGAACTTAGGATACTTTCTCTATGAAACTAAGATACCTTGTTTAAAAGGTATGGATACAAAAAAGCGGTTGTCTGGCAAGATGCCAAGCAACCGCGGTATGGTTTGAAAAAATCAAATGTTCACCTTCCCGGTAAAATGGGGTGTTACTTATTTATTGTAACCCCATTTTGTTAACTCCGACTGACCGATAGCAGCGAGTGATCTCAAGCAGCTATCCAAAAAATGTCTAATAAAACTTTTCATAGCTCATTTTCTTTTTAATTAATAAATCTGTGCCTTTCGACACGTTTTAAATCTCACATAACTTTTGAAGTCCGAGTAACGAATGAATTGAAAACCTAAACCTTTAACCTTTTAACCTATTACTAACCTAATCCCGGACTTCTGATAACCTTAACCTAAACCTTCCTCTTTTTCATCGTGAGGTTTACCACATGCGGTAAACCCAAATTGTCCAAGGTTGAAACCCTAGCAAATCGATGTAACGTTTAAACAATCTCTTTACCATATTTGCTTTACAATTATGTTTTACGACACAAATATACGGCGTTATTCCATACGTGGTATGTTTTATAGCATGTTTTTTGCGGATTCCTATGTTTTCTTGATCTATGATAAAAAAAGCGGGAATCAGATTCATATAATGATAGTATTTGAACGTTTGGCATGTCTATTGTGTTACCATGCCATTGCGTTTCTATTTCTATTTGCTACATTTGCGGAGCTAAATGTAAGATAATGTAATATATATGAGTAGAAAAGAGGAGTACAAAGAGAAGAATCTATTGTATTTGGACGAGATCGCTTCGGAAGAGGGAATCCGGACATTACCGTGTGGTATATTATATAAGGTAATACAAGCGGGTACAGGCAAAGTCTCTCCTAATCGGGAAAGCGTCGTTTCCGTACATTATAAAGGAACGTTGATTAACGGAAGGGAATTTGATAACTCATGGAAACGGGGTTGCCCGGAAGCCTTTCGCTTGAACCAAGTGATTGAAGGCTGGCAATTGGCTCTTCAAGAAATGCGGGTAGGGGATAGATGGATAATCTATATCCCTTACAATTTTGGTTATGGTAATCGTGCCTCGGGTCCGATCCCTGCTTTCTCCACATTAATATTTGAGGTAGAGTTGTTGGGAATCGCCTAATTCCAATCATAGAATATATAATAATGTATTTGAAGGGAGTAAAAAAGAATAGCCATGGCTAAACCCATGGCTATTCTCTTTTTGCCTCATTAGAGGATTGGAAACTTTCTATTGTTTAGGCGTAACATCCGTCTTCTTTCCTTTATCCAGCCATTTCTCTTGGATGGTCTGCATCAGTTCATAGAAGTTAGGGATGAACATCGTGGCGAATATCGTATTGATAGCCATACCGAATACTACCGCCGCACCTAAGGATATACGGCTGGCCGCTCCCGCTCCGGTAGCGAAAAGCAAAGGCATGACACCCAATACAAAGGCGAACGAGGTCATCAGGATCGGACGTAAACGAACGTGTCCGGCTTCCAAGGCGGAATCCCGTATCGGATTACCTTCCTTTCGGAAATCCCGGGCGAACTCTACGATCAAGATACCATTCTTGGCGGACAAGGCGATCAATAAGATAATACCGATCTGGGTATATACGCTTACCGGAACCCCCATCACCCAGCAGCCGATAATAGCTCCCAACAAGGCGATCGGCAAACCCATGATAGCCGCCAACGGACTTGTCCAGCTCTCATATTGAGCCGAGAGAACCAAGAAAGCGACTAGCAACGCCATGGCGAAAATAATCACCGTCGTAGATCCTGCTTTCGTCTCTTGATAAGCGACCGAGGTCCATTCATATCCAAAATTATCACCTAATTGTTCCTGTATCAGCTCCTCCATCGCTAGGATCGCTTCTCCGGAACTATATTTCGGGTTGGCGATACAAGTAATAGCCGCCGATGAATACATATTATATAGGTTGATCTGGTCTAATCCCAATTGCTCGTCTAATTCGATAAAAGAGGAGAAGGGTACCATCTCTCCTTTACTATTCGCCAGACTCAAACGGAGTACATCATCGATCACTTTCTGCGCCTCTCCGTTCGCCTCGATCTTAACTTGGTAAATACGTCCGAACTCCACGAAATCGTTCACGTACGCCGCTCCCATATAATAGCTGAGCGTGGAGAATACTTGATTCAACTGAATACCGAGCATCTGCACCTTATCCCGGTCTATCTTCAGTAGATACTGCGGGGTATTGGCCTGATACATACAAGAAAGGTTCAGCAATTGCGGTTTCGAGCGGTAGCTGGCCAGCAATGTCTCCACGGCATGCTGCATCTCCGTCGGACCTAGGTTCTTACGATCCTCCAATTGCAGTTGCAAGCCGCCCGAAGCGCCCAACCCCGGGATAGCTGGCGGTACCATACCGAATACCTGCGCTTCTTGGATAGCCGATGCCTCCCGGTTGAAACGGTTGGTCACGGCCTCTGCCGTATGCTCCTTACCTTTACGTTCGTTCCAGTTCTTTAGGATCACGAAGAAGGTGGCCGTATTGGATTGCTCCCCTCCACCCATCACGGAGAATCCGCTAACGCTGATGAATGATTTCACCTCGGGGTATGTCTTTAGGATCTCGTCGATCTGCTTGGTGACCGCCTCCGTCCGGTTCAAGCTCGCCGCCGGGGGTAATTGGGATACGACTAGGAAATAGCCGTCATCCTCTTCGGGTATAAAGGTTGTCGGCCAGCGCATAAACAAGATAACCGCTACCGCCGTGATGATACCGTAAACGATCATCGCCGCTCCCGGTCGTTTCAGCATCCGCTCCACGATCGAGTCGTACATCTTCTGAGTCTTTCCGTATACCTTATTGAATCCTTTGAAGAGGAAGAATTTTGGTTCTTCCGTATTCTTCTCCAAGAAAAGGGCGCAAAGCGAGGGCGTAAGCGTAAGCGAGTTAAATCCGCTTAATACGGTAGCGGCGGCGATTGTCAAGGCGAATTGCTTATAGAGCTGCCCGGAGATACCGCTGATAAACGTTGTCGGGATAAATACCGCCAATAATACCAATACCACGCCCACGATAGGCCCTACGATCTCATCCATGGCCTTCGATACCGCCTCGTGGGCCGTATATTTCCCGGTATCGAGGAGCCGGGTGGAGTTCTCTACCACCACGATGGCGTCGTCTACCACCACCGCTATCGCCAGAATCAAGCCGAATAAGGTCAACGTATTAATGGAGAAGCCTAAAGCCGCCATGACCGCCAGCGTACCGATCAATGAGACCGGAATCGTAATGAACGGGATGACTACCGCCCGGAAATTCTGTAAGAATAAGAAGATAACCAAGACCACCAGCAAGGTTGTCTCCAAGAACGTGATAAGCACCTCATGGATGGAGGCGTCGATCACCTCGGTCGTATCCAAGGTCACTTTGTATTCCACGCCTTCGGGTAAGGAACTGCCTAATTCTTTCATCTTGGCCTTTACCACCTTCGATACATCCAATGAGTTGGAACCCGGCAACTGGTAGATCGCTATCGCAGCAGTCGGCTGTCCGCTTAATTTAGAGACCACGTTGTAAGAGGAGCTGCCCAACTCTATGCGGGCGATATCCTTCAATCGCAGGATCTTGCCACCTTGTCCGGTCTTAAGGACAATATTGCCGAACTCATCCGGTGTCGTCAACCGTCCTTTCACGGTCAAGGTATATTGATAGGGGTTATCCGCCCGTAGAATCGGTTGGCCTACGTAACCGGCGGATACTTGGGCGTTTTGCGTGGATATGGCTTGATAGACCATGTCCGGCGTCAAGTTACGGATACGCATCGCCTCCGGGTCTAGCCAGATACGCATGCTATAGTTTCCGGCTCCCATTACCTGTACCGAGCCTACACCCGGCAGGCGGGTTAGCTGGTCTATCATATTTAAGGTGGCGTAATTACTTAAATACAACCCGTCGTAAATGGAATCCTTGGAACTTAGGGTAAGCATCATCACGATATTGGAGGATTGCTTGCGGGTGGTGATACCTTGTACGATCACGGGTTCCGGCAAGCTGCTCTGGGCGATACTCACCCGGTTTTGCACCATGACGGTCGCCATGTCGATATCCGTTCCCACGGCGAAGGTGATCGTTAGGGAGTAAGCCCCCGAACTGGAGGAGTTTGAACTCATGTAAAGCATACCGTCCACGCCGTTTACCTGTTGCTCGATCGGTAAACCTACGGTTTGCGCTACCGTCTGTGCGTCCGCCCCGGGATAAACGGCGGATACCTGTACGGTAGGCGGCGTGATCTCCGGATACTGGGCGATCGGTAATATATTGAGGGTGACCAAACCCGCCACGACGATGATCAGAGCAAGTACGGTGGCGAATATCGGTCTGTTAATAAAGAACTTTACCATAGCTTGCTTATTTTATAGGTTTGATAGTCATGCCATCCCGTACCTTAAGCAGGGCGGAGGTGACATAGGGATCTTTGGGGCCGATACCGGCAGTCACTTGGCGAAGCGTATCGTCTACCAGTTGTCCCACTTCGATAGGACGGTATCGTACGACATTGGAGTCGTTCACGATATAAAGGTACTTCCCTAATTGGTCGGTACCGATCGAGGCGTCGCGAACCAAGACCGCATCCGGCTGCTCGGCATACGGCAGGGTGATGGTGACGTATAAGCCACTCTTCAATACATGCTTCGGGTTATCCAGATTGGCACGTACGTTCAGGGTACCGGTCGATAGGTCGATATTTGGGGATAGATAATCCAGCCGGCCCGTATACGCATTGCCGCCATCCTTGCCTATGCTGACGAGGATCTCGGTCGGAAGTTTCACGGTGCTATCGTTGCGGGCGGCTTCCAGCATCATCTTCATGAACTGGTTATCCTCGATATTGAAATTGGCGAACATCAAGTCGTCCTTGTATAAGGTGGCCAAGGTAACCGGCTGGACGGCTCCGTTGATGTAATTACCTATATCGTAGCTGGCCCGGGTAACCGCACCGTCGAAAGGCGCACGGATATAGCAATAGCTCAAGTTGGTCCGTGCGGTATTCAACTCCGCCTCGGCATTCTTCACGGCAGCCTCAGACTCCGATACGGTAGCCTCCGCTTGGATCACTTGTATCTGGCTTACGGCGCCGCTCTTAGCCGCCTCCTTCATACGCTCGTAGTTGCTGCGTGCATATTCCAGCTGGGCTTTGGAGGTCTTTACGGAAGCCTCGGCTTGGGTGACGTTATCTTGATAGGTGTCCGGTTCGATCACGAAGATAAGATCGCCCTTCTTCACCCGGCTTCCGGCCTTGAGGTAAGAGGTACGCAAGTATCCGTTGACACGGGCTACCAAGTCTACTTTCAGTTGTGAACTAAGGTATCCGGGGTATTCTTTCGTCAAGGTAATGTCCCTCACGATCGGAGTGGATACGCTTATGGAGGGCACGGGCGTTTCCATCGGCTTGCTTTTCCCCTTGCAAGACGCCAGTAATAAGGCGGAGGCTCCGATAATCCCTATGTAAACAAATGTCTTCATATCTTTTGTCTTTAATGATTATTTATATTAATTGTTTGAGTGGGCTTTTGTTCGATCGGATCGAACGGCCTACATAGGATTCCATCCTCCGCCCAATGACTGATAAAGCTGTATCAAGTTCAGTAGTGAGCTACCTTGAGCCTGTGTCAATTGGTTCTGGTAGGTGAGGAGGGAGCGTTGCGCGTCCAGTACGTTTTGGAAAGGCGTAAGGCCCTGCTTATAGAGGTCAAGGGAAAGATCCAAGGTCTGTTTTCCTTGGTTTACCACTTCCCGGAGGGCTACGATCTGCTTGATCGAGTTCTTGTACGAGCTCATGGCGTTATCCACTTCCTGTACGGAGGTAAGCACGGTCTGGTTGAATTGCCGGATCGACTCGTCCAACTGGGCTTTCGCCAACCGGGTAGCCTGTATCTTCTGGGTGCCTTGGAAGAAGTTCCACGTAAGGGTAGGGGCGATCTCATAGGTCAAGCTATTATGATTCGCCAGCTTGTCGAAGTCGTGGGAGGCGAAACCGATCGAACCTTTCACGAATACTTTCGGCCACCAATCGGACTTAGAGGCCCCGAGCGAGGCGGCAAGCGCATTGACCTGCCGTTCTGCCGCACGTACATCCGGACGGCGTAGCAACAGGTTTGCCGGTAGCCCTACACCGACCGGCTCGATATATTCCGGCAAGGAGGCCTCTGTCTCCATGATCTTTTGCAGATCGGAAGGGTACAGGCCTAGCAAGATCGCCAAGGAGTTCGCATATTGGATGATACCGGCCTCCAGCATCGGTAGGGAGGCTTTCGTGCTGTAGTATACGGATTGCGCCTGCGCTACATCCAGTTTGGAGACTAGCCCGGTCTCATACCGTTTCTGGGTGATCTGTACGACGGTCTGTTGGGAGCGGCAGTTCTGTTGCGCTACCTTTACCTCTTGTTGCAGTTCCCTCATATTGATATAGGAGGAGGCTACTTGAGCGCAAAGGGAGACCATGGCGGCGTTGTATTCCTCTTTCGAGGCGGCGAAATTCTCTTTCTCCGCTTTCACCCGGTTCCGGATACTCCCGAATACGTCCACCTCCCAGTTCATATCTACGGTAGCGCTGGAATATTGGGTGATCGCCTTGGGTACCTGATTGATATTGCCGCTACTTTGTTGCCGTGTCCATCCAGCGGAAAGCCCTAGGGTGGGCGAGTAGCTTCCTTGTGCCGACCGCAGGTTGGCTTTCGCCATGGCGATCCTGTCCATCGCCATTCGCACGGAATAGTTTTGTTTCACGGCTACTTCTATCAGCGAGTCCAGTAACGGGTCCTTAAAATTTCTCCACCAATTATCTTCTACGGGAAGTGTCTGCTGGAAATCACTCCCTTCCTCAGACCATGACCCGGGTAGGGCACGGTCTAAATACGTATGCTCTGTCTGCGCCATTACCCCGATCGGTACCAGCAAGCACAACAAAGCATAACATGTCAGGCGTAAATGTTTGTGCATAAATATATATGTTTAGATTTAGCTTTTAGCAAAACAGTTAAGGGTGGGAAATGTTTGTATCTTTGTCTATTTATATATCCTAAAAACTGAAATGTATGGATATCTTATTGGTTATACTAGGCGTTATCTGTTTGTTGGTGGGATTGGCGGGGTGTTTTTTGCCGGTCTTGCCGGGGCCGCCGGTGGCGTATTTGGCTTTGTGGCTGCTGCATTTTACAGGCTATGCGGAATTCACGGTTACGGAGTTGGTCGTGTGGGGATTGCTGGTCGTGTTGGCACAGGCGATGGACTATGTTACGCCCATGCTGGGGACTAAGTATAGCGGAGGGTCCAAGTGGGGAAATTGGGGATGTGCCGTGGGAACCGTGGCCGGCATATTCGTGTTTCCGCCTTGGGGGATCTTGCTGGGTCCTTTCGTGGGGGCTTTCGTGGGGGAACTTTTGGGAGGCAAGGCGTCTGGGGATGCGTTGAAGGCTGGTTTTGGGGCGTTCGCGGGTTTTTTATTGAGTGTCGTGCTGAAGGTTACCCTTTGCGGCTATTTTATTTATAGCTTTGTGAGAGGGATAATTAATTGAAGATGGTAATTAATAAAGTAAGATATGTTTGAGAAAATTGTAGTGGTAGATTCTACCGGGTTGAATACATGGGGAGTGGAGCGTTTGAAGGAGCTTGGAAAAGAGGTTGTTTTTTATACTGGCATTCCGGAAACGGATGAGGAGATTGTGAACCGGATCGGGGACGCAGATTGTGTGCTCGTCTCTTATAATACACAGATCCGGAGGAACGTGATCGAGGCTTGCCCGAATATCAAATACATCGGGATGTGCTGTACCCTCTATAGCGAGTCTAGCGCGAATGTGGATATAGCCGCCGCACGTGAGCGGGGGATAACGGTTTTGGGCATCCGAGACTATGGCGATGAGGGAGTCGTGGAGTATGTCATTAGCGAGCTAGTCCGTTTGTTGCATGGTTTCGGCGGGAAGCAGTGGAAACATAAGGCGTATGAGCTGGGCGGGCAAAAAGTAGGCATCGTGGGATTGGGCCGTACCGGGAGAATGATCGCTGACGCCCTTCGTTTTTTGGGGGCGGAGGTTTATTATTTCAGCCGTACCCGTAAGCCGGATGCCGAGGCCGCTGGTATCGCTTACCTGCCTTTGCGGGAGTTGCTGCCGGAGGTGGATATTTTATGTACTTGCTTGCCTCGTAATACGATTCTTTTGGGGGCGGGTGAGTTTCGTTTGTTCGGTAATCAGAAGATATTGATCAATACGTCGGTAGGGCCGACTTTCCGTGTCCCGGATTTACAACGTTGGCTTAGCGCCCATAAGCGGAATTTCTTCTTATGCGATGAGGTAGGTATTGGGAATTATGCGGATACCTTGACGCAGTTCGATAATGTCATATATACCCCGAAAGTCTCCGGCCACTCGGAGCAATGTATGGAGCGATTGTCGCAAAAGGTAATAGCGAATATCGAAAGCTATCAGAATTGATATATCCAGTTGTAGAGACGGGGCACGCCCCGTCTCTACAACTGGGGATAGTATTGATAGGGGATAAGTCCTATCAACCTTCTTTCTCGATCTGCTCCTGAACGATAGCGTCTACGACAGCTACGGTAGTCAGGTTCACGATATCACGGGTAGAGCTTTCTACGTCGGTGAAGTGGATCGGTTTGTTCAATCCCATCTGGATCGGGCCGATCGTCTCGGTGATACCCAGCGTATCCAATAGCTTATATGCGCTGTTGGCGGAGCTTAGGTTCGGGAAGATCAAGGTATTCACGTCTTGTCCTTTCAGCTTGTTGAACGGGTACATATCGTCGCGCAGCTTCTTGTCGAGGGCGAAGTTTACTTGCATCTCTCCGTCTACTACCATGTCTGGGTATGTCTTATGCAAGAAGTCGATCGCCTCGTGTACTTTCAGCGGACTGCCCTGCTTGTCGGAACCGAAGTTCGAGTAAGACAACATCGCCATAACCGGCTCGTGAGCGAAGAACTTCACGGCGTCGTGCGTCAGGCGGGCGATATCGATCAATACCTCGGCCGACGGATGACGGTTGATCAACGTATCGGCCATAAAGAACGTACCCTTCTTGCACGTCAGGATGTTCAAGGCGCCGAAATGTTTGTAGCTCGGGCGGATGCCGATGATCTGCTCCGCCATCTTGGTAACCTCCGAGTAGCGGCTGTATACACCCGTCACGAAAGCGTCGGCGTCGCCGGTAGCCACCATCATCATACCAAAGGCGTTACGGTCTACCATCTTCTCGCAAGCCTCCGAGTAGGTCACGCCCTCGCGCGCCTTCTTATCGGAAAGGATGCGGGCGTAGCGGTGGCGGCGTTCCGTCTCGCGGTCGTGGCGGAGGTTGACGATCTCGATACCGTCCAGACTGATATTCTCCTCGGCGGCGATCTTGGCCAGACGCTCCTCGTTACCCAGCAAGATCGGGAAACAGATACCTTCCGCTTTCGCCTCGGCGGCGGCTTTCAGCATATTCACGTGGTTCGCCTCGGCGAATACCACCCGTTTCGGGTTCGCTTTCGCCATATCGGTGAACGAGCGCAAGAGTTTATTATCGTACCCCATCATCTCACGCAAATGGTTGGCGTAGCCCTCCCAGTCGGTGATCGTCTTGCGAGACACGCCCGAGTCGATAGCGGCTTTCGCCACGGCGCAAGATACACGGGTCAGCAAGCGGGGATCGAGCGCTTTCGGAAGGATATAGTCGCGTCCGAAAGTGGTTCGTTTCAGCTTATAGGCGGCGTTCACCACGTCGGGAACCGGCTCCTTGGCAAGGTCGGCGATGGCGTAGACGGCGGCCCGCTTCATCTCCTCGTTGATCGCCTTGGCGTGCGTATCCAAGGCGCCGCGGAAGATATAAGGGAATCCCAGCACGTTGTTGATCTGGTTCGGATAGTCGGAACGTCCGGTAGCGAAGATGATATCGTCCCGCGAGGCCATAGCGTCGGCGTAGGAGATCTCCGGGTTCGGGTTCGCCAAGGCGAATACGATCGGGTCGGCATTCATGCTACGTACCATCTCCTTGGTCAATACGTTCGCCACGGAGAGGCCCAAGAATACGTCGGCTCCCACCACGGCCTCCTGCAAGGTCTTGATCGGGCGGTCGGTAGCGAACTCCCGCTTGGCGGCGTTCAAGTCCGGGCGGCTGGTAGAGATAACGCCCTTGCTGTCGCACATGACGATATTCTCCTTGCGCGCTCCCAGCATCACGTACAGTTTCGTACATGAGATAGAGGCGGCTCCGGCGCCGTTCACCACGATCTTCACGTCCTCGATCTTCTTGCCAGCGATCTCCAAGGCGTTGATCAGCCCGGCGCCGGAGATGATAGCCGTACCATGCTGGTCATCGTGCATGACGGGGATATCCAGCTCGTTCTTCAGGCGAGTCTCTATCTCGAAACACTCCGGTGCCTTGATATCCTCCAAGTTGATTCCTCCGAACGTGGGCGAGATCGCCTTCACGGTCTGGATAAACTTCTCCGGATCTTTCTCGTTCACCTCGATATCGAATACGTCGATACCCGCGAATATCTTGAATAGCAATCCCTTGCCTTCCATCACCGGCTTACCGGCCAAGGGACCGATATCGCCCAGCCCGAGTACGGCGGTACCGTTGGAGATTACGGCTACCAAATTACCTTTCGCCGTATATTCGTACGCGTCCAGCGGATTCTTCTCGATTTCCAGACACGGCTCGGCTACGCCCGGCGAATAAGCTAGGGATAAATCCGTTTGCGTGCTATGAGGCTTTGTCGGGATAACCTCGATCTTACCCGGTTTGCCCTCGGCATGGTACCGAAGGGCCTCCTCTTTTGTAATCTTTGCCATAGGTATGTTTATTAATTATGTTGTTCCTATTTAAAACCACCGCAAAAGTAACAAATTATTATGAGTTTACTAGGTTTTGCTTACAAATAGTTTTTTCAAGAAAGTGCGAATAGTAATCCGGTTTTAACTTGTGAGAGTGGAACTCTATTGTTATCTTTGAAGATTTAATAATCAGGGCCTCCATCCAAGAGAGACCTATAAATCTATTTATCATGGCAATACTAGTAAAACCCGTGCAACGAATAAACCCTTTGGACAAGGAAGCGCCTAAGAAATGGTATGTAACTCAAGTAACTACCGCCCAAGCGGACGAGACCGAGGTAGCGATGGAACTCGCCGACGAGACTACGTTGAATCCTTCCGAGGCGATGATGGCCATCCGCCAGCTTCGTAAGATCTTGCTTCGCAGGCTGCTGGGAGGAGAGAGCGTGAAACTGGGTAACTGGGGTAGTTTCAGCGTTACGCTTTCCAGTTTGGGGGTACCTACCAAGGAGGAGGTCAACGCCAAGAATATCAAAAGTGTGAACCTTAACTTCCAGCCTGACGAGGCTTTCAAGACGGATCTTCAGAAGGCTACTTTCGCTTGGGTGGACAAGCTGGCGGAAGGACGACCGGGTGGCTCGGGCGGCTCCGACTCGGAATCTCCGGACGAGATATAGGCTAGGATGATAGCTGCGGGCCGGTATCCGGGCAGGTACTTACATGTACCCGCCCAGATACCGGCTTTTTGTTGCCCGGATACAAGCGGGTACCCGTACGGTTACGTTCTTGCACTTACGTATCTGCGTCCTTGTATCTACGTATCTGCATCTTCGTATCCGTACGGATACACGGATGCAGATACGTAGATACAAGAATGTAGCCGTACGGATACGAGTAAGGAAGATGCCGGGTAGATAAATAATCGTGGAAGAGGTGTAGGCGTTGTCCCTGCGGGACTCTGGTTGATTATGAGATCAAAGATAATAATATTTATTAAATAGCTGGTGAAAATCAATAATAGTCTTAAGAAAAAAACAATAGTGTTAATGAGCGGAGTGAAATAAAACCATTTACCACCAGAGTCCCGCAGGTACTCGTAAACTTAAAGAACCATGAAACACCTACTTTATATATTTTTAGTTTTAGCAACCTTGCTTACGGGGTTGTACTTGCTACCTAAGCATACTCCCTTATTTGAGTATTATAGGCTGAGGCCTGTTTTTGAGGTAGCTACTATCGTATTTTTAATCGGTGTCTTATGCTTGTATGGGCGGGAGAAGAGGCAAGTCAAGATGATCTTCTCCCGTCTGTCTCAAAAGAATTTCTTCTTGGATTTGGCCATACAGTGTGGAGGCATATACATCTGGGAGTTTAAGGACGAGGAGTTCTTTTTCGAGTATCCTGTCGGTGACCAGTCATCACGGATCGAGTTGGAAGAGATGTGGAGGCTGATACATCCCGATGATCTCACTGCTTTCAAATTACTTTGGCAATCCTTATGGAAGGCGGACAAGGAGGTATTCCAATGCCGTGCCCGCTTCGCCGGATCTGATTATAAATGGTGGGAATTCCGCTTTAGCGCCATGCCTGCGTTAGATAATGCGGAGAGAGGCAAAGACGTGAGCGGTATACTTATCAATATCAATGACATGAAGAAACGAGAAAAAGAGCTTATCCTCATGAGGGGATATGAGCAAAAGTTCTTGGCGAACATGAGCCATGAGATACGTACGCCGCTGAACTCTATCGTAGGCTTCTCGAACCTGCTGGCCTCGGAGAAGGACTTAGACGAGGCCGACAAGCAGCTGTTTGCCAAGACGATCAATCAGAGTTGCGATCTGTTGTTGGTGCTCATCAATGATATTTTGGAGGTTTCGAGACTTCAATCGGGACAAATGAAATTCGAGAAAGAGAGCTGCTCCGTCAAGGAGTTGGTAGACGATCTTTACCTCGCCCATCAGTTATTGGTCCCCACCCACCTACGATTCTCGAAAGAGGCGGAGGGGGATTTGTTTATCTATACGGATAAAAAGAGACTTTCGCAAGTTATAACCAATTTCTTGACAAACGCTTGTAAATTCACGAATAGCGGATATATAAAATTGGGATTTAAGCATCTGAGGGGGACGGATGAGGCGGCGATTTTTGTCGAGGATTCCGGGATCGGTCTATCGGAGGAGGAACAAGAGAAGGTATTCAGCCGTTTTTTCAAGCAAGATGAATTCAGCCAAGGGGCCGGTCTGGGGTTGTCTATCTGCCAAGGAATCGTACAAAACTTGGGGGGACGGATAGCGCTGAGTTCTAAGCTAGGAAAAGGAAGCCGCTTCTCGGTCGTACTGCCGGTATATAAGGGGGGATAGTGGAGCGGGAAGCGGATGTCTTGCCGACCCTAGACGGGATTCTCATTTTATTCCTCTTTTTGCTCGATTTTTGTGGATTTACCTCTTTGGGTTATAATGACGATAATTCCATTGCTAGCTTTAGGCCCCCATATGGCAGCGTCTGATCCTTTTAGTAAAAATATTTCTTCTATGTCGTTAACAGGGTAATCTAGGATGTCGAAATCGATAAAAGGCGTGTCATCAATCACGACTAGGGGTTTCCCTTCATTTTTTGATCTAAAGGAAGTTATCGCGTCACGGAGTACCGGATAATATTTTTGCTTAACGTCATCGAAGATAAATTTAACCCCGCTAAAGCGAGATAATAACGATTTCATCTCATTTATATGCCACCGTTCTATATCTTGGGAGCTATAAATACGGCTGGAAGCTTGGACAGGCGAATAGAGTCCTTGATTCTGTTTTTCTTTCTTGAATGCCTTGATTTCTACATTCTCCAACTCGATGGTCTTCCATATATCATCATCTGGCCTTTTATCAGGTTCCGATTGTTCCTGGTCGATTGTTAAAGTCTTGGCCAAAGTATCCAATACGAGATTCTTCCGTATGGAGTCGGTTCCCGGATCGTTCATGATAGGAAGTAGCCTTATCTTGAAGTCCGGAGGCAAAGATTGGAGTGATGAGATATTTTCTAGCTTGAAAAACGGTCGCCCGGAAAGTAGATCGCCATTACTATCTACTAAAAGAAAACTAGACAGTCCGGTCTTGATGTTTTTTTTCTCGAATACGATCCATCTCCTTGAGAAATCCCAAATGTCTTTATAAACGATGGAGTCTTCGGATTGTAACAGTATATATAAAGTGTCTTTAAATTGCAAATGCTCTGGTTTTAAGGCGGAGACTAATATTTGGTCTTCCTTGAAATGTACTTTTATCCCTATTGACAGGGTTGCGGCAGGTAATATAAAGCTTTTTTCTATACCTTCTGTGCTTTTACAGTTCAGATAATAGGTCCTTCCTTCATTTGGGTAAATATTGAAATATCCTAATCCGTTATATAAGGATTTTACGTTTTGTACAATATTACCTCTGTCATCCACGATCTCTCCTGAGATATCTAATGTTTTACCATCTCTGCTTTCTGCCTTGAATGCGACTACGCAGGCGGTATTTAATATCAATCGGCCCCCTTCCGGATAGAATGAGACTGTGTAAGCCTCATTTCCCTCCTTGATATCCGGATTTGATGCGGTCGATTTATCCCCGTGAAGCAATGGGAGAAAGAAAACTAGAACGTTTAATATCAGATGGTACATGATTTTTATAGGTTATAAAAGATATCTTCGGTTTAAAAGCCGAAGATGTCTTTTGTGTTTTTAACCATTATAAATTATATGGTTGTAATTCATTTTTCCTGCATCTATCTCCACCACCGCTATTACTGGTGCAATTAGTAGGAGCGCACGGACCAAGATAAATGCCCGGACATGGCTGATAATAACTCGGACATTCGGGATATCCATAAGCTGAATTACAAGAATATCCTGTCGGATCGCCACAGTCATTATTCGTGCAAGGTCTACCGCCGACAATTTTAGCCATCGAAGACTCATTGAGCCGGCCATCTTCAATTATTTTAAATTTCTTCATAATATGAAAATTTTAAATTAATCAAACAAATAGTCCCAATGGTTTAATTTTTTGAGGAATTATTTGCTTTGTTTGATAGATGAATTTTTATAAATTCCTTGAGAGAACCTTTAAGGTGTGTACATGTATCATATTGCTCATTCATGAATTCGTTTTCAATCCTTTTGTGAGGGCAACCTCCGAAGCAAATAGGCAAATAGGAGCATTTGGAACATATTCTATCTTCAAGAGGGTCTGCTCCATGAAGATAACGATTTAGAACAGTTCGATTAGTTATTTCAATAAGTCCATCCACGTTCAGTCTACCTATCGCATATTTTCGATCACCAATAACTTCCCAACATTTATATATATATCCTTCAGGATCAATTGTAAGAACCCTTTTATTACGTGTAGAGCATTCTATAAATGACATGTCTGGATATTTGCAAGGATAAGTCATTATGCCTTTATCATAATAAAGGTCTTGTAAAAATCTCGATTTGTCTAATCTGGAAAATAACATTGAATTGATAGTTGGCTCTGAAGAAGATGCTGTCACAAAAGCCGGATAGATACCTATTTGTGGATTTTTTTTGTACCGTTCTGTTATGAATTTGTATAACTCGGCAAACTCTGTATCGTTCTCTTTGTTCATATTAACCCGTATGACAACCTTTATCTGGGGAGCGGAAGCGGCTAATAGGTCTATGTTTTCTATTGTCTTTGTGAAGGTGTCGTTACAAGTTTTTGTGAACTTAACCTTGTTATGGCTTTCTTTTAATCCATCTAGTGTAATTTGTAAATGCTGCAATTTCATTTCCTTTAGAAAGTCTATGATATCCATCGTTATTAGAAAACCATTGGTAATCATCGAGAATGAATATGTTTTATCCGGTATTTGGATCATTTTACTATAAAGTAATTTAATCTTATTAATACCCATAAGAGGTTCTCCACCAAACCATGTTATATGGATATTCTTTATATCTTTGCATTTTTCTAGGAAAAATATTATCGAGTTTATTACATTTTTCGACATGTAAACGTTATGTTTACATTCCTCAAAACAATAAGAGCAAGAATAATTGCAATCCATGGTTGGAGCAATTGTTAAACTCATGATATTTTGGGAACGCCCTTCTTGAATAATGCTTTTGTAAAACAAAAACTCGTCTTGGTCATTCTCTGTAATTATGTGTTTCTCTTTTAGAATTTGGTATAATTCATCACAATTCAAGTCTTCTTTGTTTAGAAGCGAATGTTCCTTCTTGTGCGTTAATAAAATTGTAAATATGTTCTTTTCTATCTCTATCAAGGCATTCGACAATGAATTATATATGTAAAATCTATCATCGATCTTGAATAAGAATGTATATATTGAAATTTTCATGGCAAATATATAATGTTGGAGTTTCAAATACTTTAGTTTTAGACGGCTTTTTATCAGTTGATAATAAGCATCTGCAAAGCGGTTGACTTTTTGAGTATCCTTTCCTCTGCGATACGTTCATGGTTCCTTGATAAGTATTTATCCGAGGAAAAGTAGTTCCTTATTAACCACTAAAGTGGCTTATTCATTTTTCGCTCTAAATGTAATAAAAGAATTGATAAAAAACAATGATTAGAATTAAAAATATATATTATAACCACGGCTTTTTCATTTAACATTTCGTTAAAGTGGGGTTTCTTGTAAATTTTAACATGCGCTTTTGTTTTCGGTGGAAGGATTCCGGAAAACACGTACGACCTTTCCGGAAAACACGTACGACTTTTACCAAAAACATGTACGTGTTTTCGCAGAAAGATTATCCCGTTTTTTAAATACTGATTATCAGCTTCTTATATACAATCTCCTCTCGTGAGCTTATTGTGTGGAATTTCACTTGAGATTCATGCATTCCGGCCTGCTGAAACGGATGAGTAAATTAAAGAGCCGTGTATTATAACTATGTATTAGTGAAATCAATCAGAGAAAGGCGAGATGATGGCTTATTCCCTTGACGCAGATATGTCTCTTTGGCAATGTTGACGGCAAAAGAAAGAACCTGGAAAAAAATTGTACCTTTGCTTTTATAAATATGACAATATATGGCATTGAAACTTATCCATACCGCCGACTGGCATCTGGGCCAGACCTTTTTCGGCTACGACCGGGAGGCGGAGCACGAGGCTTTCCTCGGTTTTCTGACGAATCTATTGGTGGAGCGTGAGACGGATGTCCTGTTGATCGCCGGCGACGTGTTCGACGTGACGAACCCTTCCGCCGGGGCGCAACGCCGTTTCTATCGTTTCCTGCGGGAGGCGAACCGCCTGAACCCGGGCTTGCAGATCGTGATCATCGCCGGCAACCACGACTCCGCGATCCGTCTGGAAGCCCCGAATCCCTTGCTGGAGGAATTGAATACCTCGATTGTAGGTATCGTGGGGAGGACGGATTCCGGGGAGATCGATCTCGGATCGCTCGTTGTCCCCTTGAGGAACCGGGCGGGAGAACGGGAGGCGCTTTGTCTAGCAGTGCCTTTCCTCCGCCAAGGGGATTACCCGGCGGCGTCCGAGGGAGAGCCCGACTCGTATGTGGCGGGCATCGGGCGGATGTACCAGCGGCTCTACGCTTATGCGGATGCTCGGAGGAACCCCGGCGAGGCGATCGTAGCCTTGGGCCACCTCCACGCCACCGGAGCCGAACTATCGGACGACGACCGGAGCGAGCGTGCCATCATGGGAGGGCTGGAGTCCGTATCTGCGGATACCTTCGACGCCGGGATCGCTTATACGGCGCTAGGGCATATCCATAAAGCGCAACGGATTGGCGGGCGCGAGGCGGTACGTTACGCCGGAAGCCCGCTTCCCATGTCGTTCTCGGAGAAGAATTACCGGCATCAAGTGATAGCCGTAGCGGTCGAGGAGGGGAAGGTCACGGAGATCGAGGCGATCGGGATCCCTAGAGTCGCGGACTTGATGCGTATACCGGACAGCCCGTTACCACCGGAGGAGGTCTTGCGATGCCTCGCCGGGCTTCCGGAGCCGGAGGAGGGCAGGGAGGACGAGAGCCGCTGGCCTTATTTGGAGATACGGGTCCTGCTGACGGAGCCGGACCCTACGTTCCGCCATCGGGTAGAGGAGGCGTTGGTCGGGAAGGCAGTCCGCCTCACCTCCATCGTTCCTTCGTATCCCCGGCGGGAAGGAGAGGCAGAGGAGCGGGCCTTGTCGTATAATGATTTGCAAAAGATAGCCCCGCTGGATATGCTGAGACATACGTTTGCCGTGAAATACGGAGGCGAGTTGCCCGAGGAGATAGAGACATTGTTTAATGAGGTGATGAGGGAGGTTTCTTTATGAGAGTGCTGGCGATCAGAGGACGCAATCTGGCGTCGCTGGAAGGAGAGTTTTCCATTGATTTTACGGAAGAGCCTTTGGCTTCGGCGGGTATCTTCGCTATATCCGGGCCTACCGGGGCGGGAAAATCCACGTTGCTGGATGCCATGTGCCTCGCCCTTTTCTCCCGTACGCCGCGAACGGAGCTGGCGAAGGAGAATAACGTGCGGCTGAGGGACGTGCAAGAGGATGTGTTGCCGCAAAGCGACCCCCGCTTCCTCTTGCGCCGTGGGACGGCCTCGGGCTACGCCGAGGTGGATTTCGTGGCGCTGAACGGGTGCCGGTATCGCGCCCGCTGGTCCGTATCCCGGGCCCGGGAGAAGGAGAGCGGACGTTTGCAGGCCGCCCGCCTTACATTATATAATATAGATGCCGGGAAAGAGGAGCCGGGAACCAACAAGGACCTGCAAGCCCGTATCATCGAGCTGATCGGCCTGACTTTCGATCAGTTCACCCGCTCGGTGCTCTTGGCCCAGAACGATTTCTCTACCTTCCTGAAAGCGGAGCAGGGCGAGAAGGCCTCCTTGTTGGAGAAACTGACCGGTACGGAGCAATACTCGGAGATCTCCCGCCGGATCTTCGCCAAGAACGCCGAGGCGAAGGAGGCCTACGAGCGGCTATGCGCCCGCGTACAAGGCATAGAGCTTCTATCGGAGGAGGAGGTGGAAGCCTCCCAAACCCGCCTTTCGGTCTTGGAGGGGGAGCTGGCCCGTCTGGAGAAGGCGAGGGTCGAGCGGCAAAGCTTACGGGAGGCCGTGAAAGCGGCCGAGGTCCAGATCGCCTCGAAGGAAAAACAGCGGGAGGAGAACGCTCGTTTCTTGGAACGGGCGTTGGCATCGCTGGAAACCGTAAGGAAGGAGTATGAGCAAGGAGAGGTGCGATTGGCGAGGACGGATGAGGAATCTAAGCGTCTGCGACTGGAATTGCAACAGGCCCGGAAACTGGACGTGCAACTGGAATCTGCCTTGAAAGCCCGCTCCGAGGCCGATGAACGGATGAAAGACTTCTCCCGGCGGAAGCAGGAGGCGGAAGAGAAACTCAGGAAGGTGGAAGAGCGGCAGAAGAAAGCCTCGGAGGAATGGGACAAGCTGACGTCGTGGCGTGAACGTTACCGGAGCAAGGAGGGGATCGCCGAGCAACTGTCGGCCTTGTTGATTCATCTGGATACCTGCCTTACGGCTCGCCGGGCAGTCGAGCGGTCGGACAAGGCCTTGCTAGCTATCCGACAGAAAATTCAGCGGTTGGAGGTTCGGAGGCAATCCTTGCGGCGGGAAACGGAGGCACACGCCAAGGAACAGGTAAAGATCGAGGAAGAGCGGAAGTCCGTAGCGCTAGCCCTCAAGGAATTGGAACCGGAGGCTTTGGATCGATCGATCGAGACCTGCCGTACGGAACGGGAGCGTTTATTGCTGGAGCAAGCCCAGTTCGTGACGACTGGCGATATCAAAAGCCTGCGGGACAAGCTGACCGCCGGAACGCCTTGCCCGGTCTGCGGAAGCCTTGAGCATCCTTTCGCCTCTCACGAGGCGCATGAGCGTCTGTTGGCCTTGGCGGATCGCATCTCGGAAGCTACCCTGCGCCTTAAGCGGCTTCTCGACCGGAAAGAACGGCAGGAGGCCTGCGGGAAACAACTCGCCGCCCTGCAACAGAAAGAACTGGAGCTGCATAAACAACTCGCCGCGGACGAGAACGCACGGACGGAATTAAGGAACCAGCTACAATCCCTGTCCGAGCAAATCGACCGGGAAGAACTGGATAAGCGGGAGCAGCAGGAGAAGCTGTCCCAATCCCTATCCGCTGCCAACGCCCTGTTCGGGAACGACGCATGGCAGACGGGCTGGAACAAGGAGCCGGAAAGCTTCCGGGAGACCTTGACGGATTTCGCCCGCCAGTGGCAAGCCAACGGGGAACGCTTGCGGGAATTGGAACGGGAGCGGAGCGCCTATAAAGCGGAACGGGAGTCGTACGAGGCTTTCCTCCCTCCCTTGCACAAGCAGTACGAGGACGCCGCGAAAGCCTACGACGAGAAGAATCAATCCTATACCCGCTTGCGTTCGGAGCGGAATCTCCTGCTGGGAGGCCAGCCCGCCGACCAGGTGGAACGTACCTTCCACGAACGGGTGGAAGCCTTGAAGAGCCATTTGAAGCAGCTGCAAGAGAGTACGACGAAGCACGCCGGCGAGGTGGAGCAATACCGGGGGATTACGGAACAGATCAAGAAGGATCTGGCGGAGACTTCCGGTCTCCTTTCCGCACGTCGGCAGGAGCTGGATAACTGGATGGTCGCCTATCAAGAGAACTCCGAGGGGAAGATGCTGGAGGAATCTCTGTCGGAAATGACGGCCCAAAAGTCTGAATGTAGTTTCCGTCTGCGTACGCACGAGGAGAATAAGCGGAAGATAGCCGGCTTCCAGCAAGAGCTCTCGGAGCGGAGGACGATGAGCGAGCGTTGGGCGAAGCTGAATGAATTGGCAGGCTCGGCGGATGGCGCCAAGTTCCGTAGGATCGCCCAAGGCTACACCTTGGATGTCTTGTTGAGTTACGCGAATGTGCAATTGCGGCAACTATCCCAGCGTTACCGGTTGGAGCGTGTGCCGGATACCTTGGCTTTGCAGGTGATCGACCAAGATATGTGCGACGAGATCCGTACCGTGCATAGCCTTTCCGGAGGGGAATCTTTCTTGGTCTCGCTGGCCTTGGCGCTAGGCTTGTCCTCGCTCTCCTCGAACCGGATGAAGGTTGAGAGCTTGTTTATCGATGAGGGCTTCGGCTCTTTGGATGCGGAGACATTGCGGGTCGCTATGGATGCCTTGGAGAGCCTGCGTACGCAAGGGCGCAAGATCGGCGTTATCTCGCACGTACAGGAAATGACGGAACGTATTCCCGTGCAGATTCGGGTGAACCGGGCGGGAAACGGACGGAGTTATCTGGAAGTCATATAGCTTTACCAGCCATTGTGATGGATCTGTTGGACGTTGTATTTGTTTTTGGGAGTCTCTTTCTGCATGGGGTATCCAACAGGTATGACGTTCAACGGCATGATATGATCCGGTAGCCGAAGCTCTTTCCGAACGATCTCAATCCGGTCCGGATAGGGGTAAACAGCCGTCCATACGGCTCCCAATCCCATGGATTCGGCGGCAAGTAGCAGGTTTTGCGAGGCGGCGGAACAATCCAGAAACCAAGCGTTGGAGGATTTGATCGTATCGCCGCAAACGACGATCGCTTGCCTTGTCTCTTTCAGCATCCGGGCGAAGGGAAGGCCTTCGGCCATCGTATCCAAGGCTTTCCAGTCGGTTACGATAATGAATTCCCAAGGTCGCCTGTCACGGGAGGAAGGGGCGGCCATTCCGGCTCGTATCAGTTTGTCTATCTTTTCCTTTTCTACCGGGCGATCCTTATACTTACGTACGCTTTTGCGATTGAGTATCGTTTCCAAGGTCTGGTTTTCCGGTTCCTGCCGCTGGTTCCCCGTAGAGGAGCAGGCCATGAGGAAAACGGTGATCAAGAAGAAAAGACAGATTCTCATAAAGACGGGTTTATATGGTTTATAACGGATTATTTACTTAATATCAACGTAGAAGGCATCTTCTGCAAGGCTTCTTTCCGGTGCTCGGAGACATCGTTCCATGTCTTATAACTGATCAGCATGAAGTTGAAGCCGTTGAAAGACTGGGGCGTAAGGTCTTTCTCTCGTAGAAGCGTGGTCTGCTTCACGTCTTCCGTGAATCGCAGGATTCCTTCCTTGATCACCTCGTTCCCCGGGGTCGTGCTGCTGGATTTATCAAGTACGCTGGCCGAGCCGTGTGTAGACTTCAATAAGGTCTGGGCGTATCCCAACAGGAATAAATCCTCCTCGGAGTCGATGACCACGATTACGTTCGATGCCTTGACGAAATTCCGGTTCACGAATACACCTACCGGGCAATTGCTTTGCTCGATAAACATCTTCGTCTTGTCTTTCAATAAGGCACCCGGATAAAACCAGGATTCCGGAGCCTTGAAGCGTTTGAAATAACGGTTGTAGAACGAGGCCCGATAATGGCTTGCCGCTATATCGTCCGGTGTGTTGCTCATCGATATCCCGGAACCGACCAAAAGGAAATCGTACCCCTCATTGTTTACGATGCTACAAATATCCACTCCGGCGTTGTTCGATACCTCGTAGCGGGTCTGTATCTGAATGCCCAGCTTCTTGGCCCCGTAAAGGATCGGGCCGAAGCTGACTTCCTCGAAATTATCCGTGTGTAGCGGGTTTACATCCGAGCCAACCGTCAAATGCAGTGCCGTCAGCTCCAGTTTGTTTTTGCCTTGGGCGAACATCTGGTAGGCTACGTCCAGCATGATCTGTCCATTTCCGGCTCGTCCGAAGGACAACAGTACCTTGAATATCCCCTCCAATGGCATTCTCTCTTTTTGCTCCATCAGCTTGTCATGCGTCCGGTAACAGAATTTGATGAATGAGACCAACGGTGTTGTCATAAAGGTGGTGACCAGCGTCATTAGCACTAAGATCACGAATACGGAAGGTGTCAATATCCCCATCTCGTACCCGATCGTCAATACGACCAGCTCCATCAACCCGCGGGTGTTCATGAGTGCCCCTATGTATAGGCTATCCTTCCAGCTCTCACCCACGAATCGGGCGGAGAACATCGCTCCCCCAAACTTTCCCGCGATGGCCACGACTATGAAGATAAGGCATAGCCACCATAACTCAGGCTTGTTTAGAAGACCTATTTCCGTACGTAATCCGGTGGATACGAAGAATAAGGGAAGAAATAGAGCAAGGGATACATCCTCTACTTTCTCGGTCATGATCTTGCGGAATTTGACATTTCCCGGCATCACCACCCCTGCGATAAAAGCGCCGAACAAGGCATGCAATCCCAATATCTCTGTCAGATAAGCCGAGGTGATCAATAGCAAGAAGATGAAAGCGACCAGCCCCTTGTCGATTACCTCCTTGTTGTGGTAAATATGTCCGATCATCCGCAGGAATGGCCGCACCGCCAAAAACATAAACACTATGTAAAGGACCGAGAATAAGATGTTGTAAACGGCACTTAGCATCGAACCCGCTTGTGCGATCGCTATGACAACCGCTAGCAAGCACCATGCGGTAATATCCCCATTCGCCGCGCTTGCCAACGAGATGGTACCCAAATGTGTCTTGGTAAGTCCTTTCTCTTGGATAATACGTGCCAATACGGGAAAGGCGGTAATACTCATGGCGATACCTATAAACAAGGCGAAAGAGAGGAAAGGCGTACTCTTATCCGCATATTTGTCGTACACGAAATAGGCGGTCAGCATACCGAAAAAGAAGGGGACGATCGTACTGGTATGACTGATTAAGATCGTCTCTTTCAGCTTTTTCCTTACCTCGGAGATGTTAAGTTCCATCCCGATAGCGAACATAAAGAGTATAAGTCCGAATTGACTCAGCATATTTATATTCACCAACGATTCCACAGGGAAAAGGAAGGCGGAAGCCTCCGGGAATAAATTGCCTAATACGGACGGCCCTAGCACGATTCCGGCAACGATCTCGCCGATGACGGTGGGTTGCCCGATCTTCTGGAATAACCAACCGAACAAACGGCACGTAAGCAATATCGTGATGATTTGTAAAAGCAGAATTCCTATGGAAGACTCGATATTATGTACTAATAATTGAGTAAATATGGTAAATCCCTCTTCTAAATTACTAGGTGCGTTTTGGATGGACGCAATCGAATTTTCCAGTTGCTGACTTTCCCCTTCTTTGGCGATAAAGTACATCAGCGAACCGAAAATGAGGATCATCATTAGGTAAAAGGCTATACTTTTTGTTCCTTTGCTCATCTTTGTACGGTTTACCGCGAATATAAGAAATATCCTAATATTATCAATGGGTATGTTTTTTTCTTTTATCTTTGCCGAGAACCAAATTATAATAAATCATGGAGTCTCTAAATCTGATAAAAAATGACCCGTGGCTGGCCCCTTATGAGGCGGCTATAGAAGGCCGGTATCAATACGTGATTGATAAAGAAAAGAGCCTGACGAATAATGGTAAACTAACCTTATCCGAGATGGCTTCCGGATATCTTTATTTTGGGTTACACAAAACCACGAAAGGCTGGGTGTTCCGTGAATGGGCGCCGAATGCTACCGCTATTTATTTGATTGGAACATTCAACGGATGGCAGAAAGATAATAAATACAAGCTTAAACGTAAGGCGAATGGCGTATGGGAGATCGCTTTGACCGATGCGCAGATGTGTCATGAGGACTTGTTTAAGTTGCTGGTCGAGTGGGACGGCGGTAGCGGAGAACGTATTCCCGCATGGACTCGCCGGGTGGTGCAAGATGAGCAATCTAAGATATTCAGCGCTCAAGTATGGAACCCGGAGAAACCTTATAAATTCAAGAATAAACGATTCAAACCTAAGAAGTCTCCCCTTTTGATCTACGAGTGCCATATCGGTATGAGCACCAACGAGGAGAAGGTGGGGACGTATAATGAATTCCGTCAAAATATATTGCCTCGTGTAGCGAAGGATGGTTATAACGCCATTCAGATCATGGCTATACAAGAACATCCTTATTATGGATCGTTCGGCTATCACGTAAGTAGCTTCTTTGCCGCCTCTTCCCGTTTCGGTACGCCGGACGAGTTGAAACAACTGATCGACGAGGCGCACGGGATGGGTATCGCCGTGATCATGGACATCGTACATAGCCACGCCGTAAAGAACGAGGTGGAGGGATTAGGCCGCTTTGACGGTTCGTATGACCAATATTTCCTGAGTGGCGAACGCCGTGAGCATCCGGCATGGGATTCCCTGTGCTTCAATTATGGAAAGAACGAGGTGCTTCATTTCTTATTGTCGAATTGTAAGTTCTGGCTGGAGGAGTATAAGTTCGATGGTTTCCGTTTCGACGGCGTGACCTCCATGCTTTACTACAGCCATGGCTTGGGCGAGGCTTTCTGTAATTACGGCGATTATTTTAATGGCCACCAAGATGGCGACGCTATCGCTTATCTAACCTTGGCCAATAAATTGATCCATGAGGTGAACCCGGGTGCTATAACGATCGCCGAGGAGGTGAGTGGCATGCCAGGCTTGGCAGCTAAGATAGAGGATGGTGGTTATGGCTTTGATTATCGCATGGCTATGAACATCCCGGATTATTGGATCAAGACGATCAAGGAAAAGAAGGATGAGGATTGGCATCCGTCTTCGATCTGGTGGGAGACGACGAACCGTCGTGCCGATGAGAAGACGATCAGTTATGCCGAGAGCCACGATCAAGCCTTGGTGGGTGATAAGACGATCATCTTCCGCTTGATCGACGCCGATATGTATTGGCATATGCAAAAAGATGACCATAATTTCATGGTAGATAGAGGTATCGCCTTGCATAAGATGATCCGTTTGGTTACGGCTTCTACTATTAATGGCGGTTATCTGAACTTTATGGGAAATGAGTTCGGGCATCCGGAATGGATCGACTTCCCGAGGGAGGGCAATGGATGGTCTTATAAATACGCTCGCCGCCAATGGGATTTGGTGGACAACTTGGATTTGAAGTACCATTTCTTGGGCGATTTCGACCGTGAGATGTTGGAATTGATCGGGGATGTGAAGAATTTCCAAGATACCCCTATCCAGAAGGTTTGGGATAATGATGGCGATCAGATATTGGCTTATATGCGTAAAGACTTGGTTTTTGTGTTCAACTTTAGCCCGACGAAATCGTTCACGGATTACGGTTTCTTAGTTCCGAAGGGAGAATATGAGGTCGTATTGAACACCGACGCTACCCGTTTCGGGGGGTTTGGCTTGGCTGATGATACCATAAGGCATTTCACGCAATTTGATCCGTTATATAAGAAAGAAAAGAAAGAATGGCTGAAACTTTATATCCCGGCACGTAGCGCCGTCGTATTAAGGAAAGTGAAGGTCAAAAAGTAAAACTCTATACACAAAACACGTTATGTTATATCCATTTACATTTAAGCCGATCCTCAAGAAGGTGATTTGGGGCGGTTCAGATATCTGCCCGTTTAAGGGTATTACTCCGGTTGAGAATGGTGTAGGCGAGAGCTGGGAGCTTTCTCATGTTGAGGGAAATTATTCAATCGTCGATAATGGCGAGTTGGAAGGTAAGTCTTTGGATGAGTTGATCCGCTCTTATGGCAAGGAATTGCTGGGAGAGAAGGTGATGGAGAGATTCGGGACGACTTTCCCCTTGCTTATCAAGTTTATCGATGCCCGTGATAATTTATCCATTCAAGTTCACCCGGACGATGAGCTGGCGAAAAAACGCCACAACTCTTTCGGTAAGACGGAGATGTGGTATGTGATCAAGGCAGAGAAAGGCGCTGGCCTGTATTCCGGTTTCTCTGAGCAAATCGACGCTGAGGAATATGTGAAACGTGTGGAGAACAATACGATCATGGATGTGCTTCAACGTTACGACGTAAATGAAGGCGATGTATTCTTCTTGCCGGCGGGACGTGTGCATGCGATCGGAGCGGGTTGTTTTATCGCCGAGATCCAGCAGACCAGTAATATCACGTATCGTATTTACGATTACAACCGTAAAGATGTGAACGGTAATGGCCGTGAGCTGCATACGGAATTGGCGAAAGACGCTATCGATTATACGTTGTATCCGGATTACCGTACTCACTACAAAGGTCATACGAATGCCACGGTAGAGTTGGCGGACTGTAAATATTTCACGACAAACCTTTTGGATCTGGATACGATTATGGTTCGTAATTTCTCGGAACTGGATTCTTTTGTCGTTTACATCTGTATGGCAGGCAAGGCTTCCATCCGTGATAATAAAGGAAACGAGATCTTTGTTCACCAAGGTCAAACTGTCTTGATCCCTGCGGATACGGAGGTAATAACCATCTCTCCGGCTCCGGGCGCTAAGTTCATGGAGACTTATATCGGTCAATAAGATCACTCACTAAAATAATAATGAAGGCGGGAACATGCTGTTTCCGCCTTTTTTATTATCTTTTTCGGCAAACGCAGTCCATCAGATGATCGTTGATAAATCCCGAAGCCTGTAGGTGGGCGTAACAAATTGTGGCTCCGAAGAATTTGAATCCTCGTTTCTTCATATCTTTGCTCATGGCTTCGGATTCGGGAGATGATACCGGAATCTCACTCAATGACTGAAAGGTGTTGATAATTGGTTTTTGGTTAGGAAAGAATGATAGGGTGTAATTATAAAAGCTACCGAACTCTTTCTGTATGGAGAGAAACTGCCTTGCGTTTGTGATTGTCGATTTAATTTTCTGACGGTTTTTCACAATTCCCTCAAACTGCATCAACCGTTCAACATCTTCATCGGTCATTTGCGCCACTCTTTCGATATCAAAATCACAAAATGCCTTGCGATATCCCTCACGCTTCCTAAGGATAGTTATCCAACTTAACCCGGCTTGAGAACTTTCCAGCACAAGAAACTCGAACAGTGTTTTATCGTCAGTCACCAACTTTCCCCACTCTTGATCATGGTATCTCATATACAACTCGTCAGTTCCGCACCAACCACAACGCCCGTTTATTAGATCTTGCATAATTATGATATTTCTGTTTTCTTCGGATAGGGATAAAAAGACAATCCATTATACATAAATCGATAAGTAGGGACATCAACGCCGAGCTTCTCCGCTTGACGAATTACATATCCTGTCAATGTTTCCAACTCTGTTTTTTTCCCGGCGAGAAAATCACTATGCATGGAAGTCGTGGAGCCGGCCGGCATCATCTTTTGCGTCTCGATGGAAGTATAGACGATGTCATCGGGTAAACGGACTCCCATAGCCTCTGCTACGCTTTTTAATTCCGTACCCAAAGCGATGAACAGGTCGATATGTTGGGCTAGTACTTCATCAATGGGCTGGTTGAAGAAACTCGTAGCCGTAGCCGCCGTAGAGATCATGAAGAATTTCTTCCAGATGCGTAGGTCTATATCCGCTGGATTAAAAGCGTTTAACCGGGCATACATAAGTAATTTAAGCAACTCGGTTTGCTTATCTTTGTTTGCATCTTTGTTGCCGAAGAAAATACGTTCTTTCAAGGAGAATTTCTCGACAACACCCGGCTCTGTCAAGCGAGAACCGATGTAAACACATCCTTTCCAGACCTCTTGTTCGGGTAGTATATTATGGATTCGTTCTTCGATATCCAATCCGTTTAGCAAGGGGATGATAACGGTCTCAGGTCCGATAACAGGCTTTAGCTGCTGGATGTTTTCTTCTAGATCGTAACTTTTTGTACAACAGAAAAGGTAGTCTACCGGCCCTATCTCGGCGGGATTATCGGTGGCTAGTGCCGGAGCCGTATGGATTGTCCGGATGCCTAGTTGCATTTGTAAACCGTTTTCACGGATAGCCTTTAGATTTTCTCCACGGGCGATAAAAAAGATATCTGCTTTTATTGTTCCTTGATAGCGGGCGGCGACCATACCTCCGTAATAACCACCCACCGCACCGATACCAGAAAACGCTATTCTTAATTTAGCCATACTATTATATTCCTTTTATTTGCAAATATGAGAAAAAAAAGGCTCTCATTTATATCAGTTTCAGTTCTTTTAGTAAATCCGGAATGGATTGTTCGAAGTTCACGCCAAAGCGATAATCCGTTTGCGCCTTGAATGTTCGAAGAATACTTTCTGTCGTGAAGCGAACGGCTATTTCCGCAGATCTCTCCAAGTTGAAATTATTTAACAAACCGGACAGTAAAGCACTTGCGAAAACATCTCCCGTACCATGATAATAACCGGGTATTTTCTCTGTTAAAACATACTCTGTCGCATTTCGTTCCATATCGAAAGTGGCGGCTCCCAGTTCTTTCTCGTCGAAATAGACACCGGTCAAGACAACTTGCTTAGGGCCTAGCTGACTTAGTTTATGTAAAATACCATCGATATAAGCTTTGGTATAGGGACCTGCTTGGTAGGGTTCGCCCAACAATAATGCGGCCTCCGTCAGGTTCGGTACGATAATGTCCGCTTTTTCACAAAGGGATCTCATTCCTTTGGCGAATTTAGGGGTGAATATCTTGTATAGTTCTCCGTTATCGCCCATGACAGGATCGACTAGAATCAGGTTATCTTCCCGCTTGAAAAGGGAGAAGAACTCTTTTACGATATCTAATTGCTCGAAAGATCCAAGAAAGCCGCTGTAGACGGCGTCGAAACGGATATCCAATTCTTTCCAATGCTTCATGAACGGACGCATATCTTCCGTCAAGTCTCTATAAGTATAGCCGAGAATACCTCCTGTGTGTGTAGAAAGTATGGCCGTAGGTAAGGCGCTTGTCTCTATTCCTGCCGCCGAGAGGATCGGGAGGGCAACTGTCAATGAACATTTGCCAAATCCCGATAGGTCATGAATGGCGGCTACTCTTTTTTGTTGTTCCTTATTCATCTTGAATCGATTAAAATGTGATAGGAAAACAAGAGCGGATCGGGAAAGGTTTATTTTACTTTCCTAGAAATAGTTCCATGTCTTCGTCCACGCTACCTATTCCGGCGATCCCGAAATTATCGACCAATACTTTGGCTACATTCGGCGACAAGAACGCTGGCAATGTCGGTCCTAAGTGAATGTTTTTTACGCCTAGGTAGAGTAGGGCGAGTAATACGATTACCGCTTTTTGCTCGTACCATGCGATATTGTATGCGATAGGTAATTCATTGACATCATCCAGCCCGAAGATCTCTTTTAACTTGAGGGCGATCATCACCAATGAGTAACTGTCATTACATTGTCCGGCATCTAATACCCGTGGAATACCTCTGATCTCCCCCAAAGGCAGTTTGTTGTAACGATATTTGGCACAACCGGCGGTTAATATGACGGTATCTTTCGGTAATTTCTCGGCGAATTCGGTATAGTAGCTACGGCTCTTCATTCTTCCGTCGCAACCTGCCATGACAAAGAATTTACGTATCGCTCCTGATTTTACGGCATCGATAACCTTGTCGGCTAATTGGAATACCTGCTCATGAGCGAATCCACCGATGATTTCTCCGTGTTCGATTTCCGTTGGAGGGGCGCATTTCTTTGCGTGTTCGATTAACGCAGAGAAATCCTTAGAGCCTCCGGGCTTACGATCGGCGATATGTGGGAATCCTTCGAACCCGGTAGAGCCGGTCGTATAGACCCGATCGGCATAAGTGGCGGAAGAACGGGGAGGGACAAGGCAGTTGGTCGTAAACAGGATAACTCCGTTGAATGTCTCGAAATCAGATGTTTGTTTCCACCAGGCGCTACCGTAGTTTCCTACAAAATGCTTATACTTCTTGAAAGCCGGGTAATAATGTGCAGGAAGCATCTCGCTATGTGTATAGACATCTATGCCTGTACCTTCGGTTTGTTCCAGCAAGTCTTGAATGTCTCTCAAGTCGTGCCCACTGATAAGTATACCCGGGTTCTTTCCTACGCCGATATTCACTTTCGTAATTTCCGGGTTGCCATAGGTGGAAGTATTCGCTTTATCTAATAAGGCCATGGCTTTTACTCCGTATTCGCCGCAGGTGAGTACCCATCGGGTTAAATCGGCGACGGTCAGGTCCGATTGAGTCGTTGCGACCAAGGCGTCTTGGATAAAGGCATAGAGGCTGGTATCCTCGAAGCCTAGATTGTAAGCGTGTTCCACGTAGGCAGCCATACCTTTTACCCCATAAGTGAGTAATTCTCGTAGAGAGCGGATATCCTTGTTTTCTGTGGCGAGAATACCTACTTCTTTCGATTTGACCTCCATTTCCTCTACTTTGTCCGATTTCCAAGTCAGACAATCGCAGGTTAAGGATGGATGGATTCCCTGTCGATGTAGCTCGTCGAGAAGGTTCTCCCGTAGCTGATAGGCTTCTTTGATCTTTGATACGAATCTGGATGAATCGAAATTGGCGTTTGTGATGGTCATGAAAAGTCCGTCGACGATAAACTTATTGGCCGTGGATGATTCCACGCCTCGCTTGCGTAAAGTCGTTGTTAGTTTGGAGATTCCCTTCATTAAGTACATCAGTAAATCTTGTAATCCGGCCACTTCGGCGGTCTTACCACATACACCTTTTAATATACAGCCCTTTCCTTGGGCGGTTTCTTGACATTGATAACAGAACATAGCTTTTATTTTATAAGTTTATCGCGAATGTAGGGGATAGAAGATCGTTTAACCTGTAACAGTTGTTACACTCTTTGATTATTTTCTTTATCTTTATCCGCAAAAGGAAGTTTTATGAATCTGAGTTTGTGTCCTATTTGCGGAAAATTGTCTGAGGAAGAGCAAACCGCTCTTTTCAGTTCGTTGGATTATTCGACAAGGTCGTTTAAGAAAGGTGACTGGGTGGCTCGTCAGGGAGATGCCTTATCTTCGCTTTATCTATTGAGTAAAGGACGGGTAAAGACTGAGATGATCACCGAAAGCGGGACAATTCTGGAAGTGGAGACTTTATCGGCGCCTACTCCTTTGGCCTCCGCATTTTTGTTTGCGGAAAATAATCGCTTCCCGGTAGATGTTATCGCCTTGGAGGAATGCGAGATCATTTTAATACCTAAGAATGCGGTGATGCGTTTGCTGGCGACAAACGAGCATTTTCTTCAAAGCTATATGGCTTTTAACGCCAACCGGACACAATTTCTTTCTGAACGTCTTCAATTATTATCGATTAAGACCATTAAAGGTAAACTGGCTTACTATATACTTAAACGTATTCAAGGAGATCATTATAAGCAGGATCGTAATCAAACAGAGCTTTCGGAATATTTTGGAGTGGCCCGTCCTTCATTGGCCCGTAGTTTCTCGGAAATGATAGAGGAAGGGGCTATTTCCCGGGAAGGGAAAATAGTTGATATGAATAAGCTGAAAAGCTACGTGCTTTGAAAATCCATCTACGAATGTACTTGTTCTCGAAACAACTTCCTCTCTATATATGTTACTAGAGTAGATGATTTTTCATTCGACATGGTTATGATGATAAATGAATTAAATACAGGCTTGATTGAAGCTTTAAAAGAAAAACTTCCCCCTAAGACAAATTTGGCGAATCTGTTGATGGATACCCTTTATATTGGCAGAGAAGCCATTTATAGGCGCTTACGTGGCGAGGTTCCTTTCACCTTGGAAGAGGCAGCTCTTATCTCAAGGAAATTGGGTGTGTCATTGGATAAAATAGTAGGGGTTAGTTTTAGTGCCAATGCCGTGTTCGACTTGAATGTGGTAGATCACGATGATCCTTTTAATGCTTATTTTACGATCTTGTCTAGATATGTGAAGATCTTTAGGGCCTTTCAGGATGATCCTACTACGGCTTTGGGTACCTCTTCCAATACTATTCCTCAGACCCTTTATTTGAAGCATGACCTTTTGTCAAAGTTTCGTTTATTTAAGTGGATGTATCAGAATAAGCATATCCAATGCAATCATTTTGAGAATCTGAAGATACCGGAAAAACTGGTTGATACCCAAAGAGAATTTGTATCGTTGACACAGTATATCCATTCTACGGATTATATTTGGGATAATATGATCTTCCATCATTTGGTCAATGACATTAAATATTTCTCCGATATCCATCTTATTTCCTGTGAGGATATACAACGTATCAAAGAGGAGTTATTAGTGTTGGTGGATGAATTGGAAGAACTTGCTATGAGAGGAAAGACCGAGGCTGGCAATAGTGTACGAATTTATGTATCGCATATTAACTTTGAGGCTACGTATAGTTATCTGGAAACAAGTTCTTTGCAGTTAAGTATGATACGGGTTTACTCGATAAATTCTATTACGACACAGGATTCTGAGATGTTTAATAGCTTGAAAGACTGGATTCAATCTTTAAAAAAGTTCTCTACCATGATCTCCGAGAGTGGAGAGATGCAACGTATCCAGTTTTTCAATAGACAAAGGGAGATTATAAATACGCTTTAGAGTTTGAACTTGTTTCGATAAATGAAACAACCTAGATCTTCCGATTGCGCGATTCGAAATTTATAGGTGCTTTTTTAGTTTAATTTCGTTTTCTATCTTTTTCTGTCTGTATTTGCTTTAATTAGAAAAGGAACAATTCTCATAGGCTTGCTTTATCGTACAAAACTATCGTTTACATGTTTTACATTTGCCTAATGTATCAAGGAATATTAATAGTTGGAAATAAGGTATAAGGCAATGAAAGATAGTATTGTAAATGAATTGATAACCGCAATGAAAGATAGGCTTCCTCCCGGACAAAATCTTGCTAATTTCTTGACGGATACTTTATGTATCGGGAGAGAGGCGGTGTACCGCAGGCTTCGGGGAGAGGTCGCTTTTACGATTGATGAGGTTGCGCAAATTTCCTATAAGTTGGGGATCTCCATAGATCAGATCATAGGAAATCACTTGCATAATAGAGTGACTTTCGATATGAACTTGCTCCGGTCTGCCAATGCGATAGAAAGTTATTATGAGATTATTGATCGTTACTTACGGATATTTGACTATGTGAAAGGAGATAAGAGTACGGAGGTTTGTACGGCATCGAATGTTTTGCCTTTTACGCTTTATTCCTCTTTTGAATATCTGTCTAAGTTCCGTCTTTGCCGCTGGTTATATCATCATGGACAGATAAAGACTCCAAATTCTCTATATGGGATGGCGGTGGAAGAACGAATTATAAATGTACATAAAAAATTAAGTTATAGCGTAAAGAATTGTCCGAAAACCAGTTTTATCTGGGATATGAATATTTTTGTTTCTTTCGTGAAAGAGGTCCAATACTTTGCTTGCCTGAATTTGATATCGAAAGAGGATGTTCTGTGCTTGAAAGAGGAACTTTATCAATTACTTACTCATATGGAGGCTTTATCTATCACAGGAGAGTTCAGTGAGGGCCATAAGGTGTTTTTCTACTTATCAAGCATTGATTTTGAGGCAACCTATACTTATATAGAGAAGCTGGATTTCCAAATTAGTATGCTACGAGTTTATTCAATCAATTCTATGGACTCCCAAAGTCCGCAGATTTGTAAAATGCAACGAGATTGGATTCAGGCATTGAAACGCCATTCTATCCTAATATCCGAAAGTGGAGAGGCACAACGTATCGATTTTATAAAAAGACAGAGATCGGTTATTGATATATTATAATTATAGATAAGACGAAATATAACGGACCTAATTTCTACATAAATGAATATTATAAGGGATGTTTATTGAGCCTTTAAGCGATCTTTCGTTTAAGGGCTTTTTCGTGGATTCTTATTAATGTGATTTGTTTCGATAATCGGAACTGTTTGATAAGAGTCTTGCGTATAATAGAAAAATAGAGCCTTTTGATCTTGTTTTTCTGGAAACTGTAACGGTCTGAAAAATAATTGCATAATTAGATGTAAACTGTGATTCATATTGTCATTATTGGGTGCATATTTAGTTTATTGTGACTTTTTATATCGTGATATTTGCATTATAACATTAGAGCAATTTTTATGATAGTGGAAGAGTGTAAAATATATAAAGGTTTCGTGGCAGTCTTGTTATTGATAATCCTTTTCTCATGTACGGATGAGACAATGATTAGCGGTAATGTGGAAGGAGCCTATATTTCTATTAGGAATATAGATTCTCAAAATACGACTCATTCGGGTAGCGAAGAGGACTACGACGTGAATACGCTTCGTGTTTTGGCTTTCAATAAGACAACGGGAGCGTGCATATCTAATATTCACTATAGTAAGAATCAATGGATAGAAAATATCATCCGGCATCCAATCGTAGCTGGGAATTATGATTTCGTATTTTTGGCGAATGAACCGACGGATAACGTTATAGCCAATAAACTGAACACTCTTTCACGTTATGACGATTTGAATCTTATCGCTTATCCCGCAAGCTCTTTTTCTTCGGAGAAATCGATCCCAATGATGCAGGAAATAAATAACGTAGAGGTTTTACCAAAAGGTAAAGGGGCTAAATTGAGTGATGGGACAACGGTTTCTTTATTACAACTGGCCCTTAATCGTCTGGGAGTTCGAGTAGATGTTGTTTTGGAGGCGGCAGATAATTTCGATGATATTTTTAATGGAGTTATATTTAGTGGTATCCCTAATTTGATCCCATTGACAGCTCAATATAGTGGCTCTACTATTGAGAGGAATGTAACACGTAATTTTACATTGAGAGAAGATGGTGATTATTTCTCCTCTGTTACTCCAAATATTCCCGGAATGAATTGGGCTCGGAAGATCACTCGTATTATTTTGCCCTCTAATGAGTTGGAGAGAAAGAACGATCCGGCAAATGCGGTGGTTTTTACGGTAGATATGGAGGATAGCTATAATCCCTCCTGTGAGTTGAAAATAAACTCAGAGCCGGTTGATTATAACTTGCCTAAAAATACGAAGCTAGATCTTACCGGGATCATTAAACAACCCTTGGAGATGAATATACAGGCATCGGATTGGGATTCAATAGCAAATGATTGGAATATATCTGGTAATAGAGTGCTAAATGTGTCACATACGGAGGTCGATATTACCGATTTTAACGGGGCACGAATCTCTTTCTCGTCCAATATGCCGGTTGTGAGGGTTTTTGATAAAGTAAAAGTGCTAAGTACAAACACTTATAAGGAAACGAATGAGGTGTTTAACGCTTTGTCGAGTCAAGAGTGGCAGCCGAACGCTGATGAGAGGATTTCGTATGATCCGAGTACTGGAGCGGGCTATATGGATATCTTACTTGATTTGCCAAACTATATTATAGGTAAGGAAACCTATGAGATTACATTGATGGCTGCGGAAGACTTCTCGGGGAAGAACGCTATTCGGAGAACGATAACCGTAAAGGTCAGTCAATATGGAAATCGTTATCCGTTTGATATTAATTCAACGAATCATCTATGGTCTAACCCTTATGTAGGGGCTTTCTATAAGGATGATGAAAGTGGAGAAAGGATAATTAGTGGGAACAAGTGGAGTTATTGGTATCAGTGGCGTGTGGAAGTTCCAACCGAATATCAGGATTTTATAGTGATAAGCTCGACACCTAGCTTTGATCCTAACGTTGGAACAGGTTCTCCGGGAGATCCGGAAGACTATCCGGTTATTCCTAATTCACAGAAAGGTGAGACAGGCAGTTTTGTACAAGGAAGAGGACGTGTTTACTTCCGGATAGGATTGAAGAGCAAGAATCCTAGAAAAGGAGTGCCTAGATATGGTGTCGTAAAGCTTTCTTATACGGAAAATGGGACGACTTACGAAACTGATTTATATGTCCGCCAAGGAGAGGCGCCTGATTATATAATGCGGAGGGGTACAAACGAGGGGCCGGATTTAGGTGTAAAATTTAGTGCGTACAATTTGACAGCTCGGTCATTCTTAAATGATGTTGATACAAAGGATGAATGGAAGCAGATAGATAAAAGCACTGATCAAGTTGATTTTGTTAAGTATCCGACTCAAGCCGGCGCTCATTTTCAATGGGGATTACCGGTAGCATATGCTTCTTTAGCACTTCGTGCGTATCACCCTACCAACGTGAATAATAAGAGTGCTACGTGGGAGTTATCGGAATGGCCGATAAGACGTATTGAGACTCCCACTTTTTGGGATGCTACGAGCGGGGATAAACTGAAAGATTATTACGAGATCTGTCCCCCGGGTTATCATCGTCCAAGCGACGGTCCCTTGGATAGGATTGTGTTGAATAGTTATACCTATAATGATGTATATAAATCCGAGATAAGAATGTCGTTATTCCGTAATCCAATGAAAGGGGATGGAAATTGGGTGACGGCTGAAAAACCGATTGATCCACAGAATAAACCGGAGAAATATATCCCTAAGATTCTGGAAGAGATCAAGTACGGATTCTATGCGGATGGTTTTTTCGACAGGCGTCCTATCGTGGAAAGAGATATGATCGATGGCATAGAAAGAGGTTCGGGGAAAGTCAGTAAGTATAAAGGAGTGTCTTTAGATACGACGGAAGCGGCTTATGGGGGTGTCTTGATATTTAATCCGGACAATAACGCCTCTATTTTCTTTCCGGCCGCAGGCCGAAGATGGCATACGGATGGTAGTTTGGAATATGCGAGTGAGACAGGGTATTATTGGTCTTCTTCGGCGGCTCCGGGGTGGACTGATACGTCAAGTGGAGAAGAGAAAGGTTCTGCTCACGGTAATATTTGGGGGATAGAGTATAATTATTTAGCGACAACTCCCAAGTCTTCGAGTCATCAATTTGGTTTTACAATTCGTTGCGTGAAAGAATGAGAATAATTAGTATGCATATGATCGGTTTTTGGGCTCTGTTATCCCTATTAATGCTATCTGGCTGTGAGCATGAATTTGCTTTGTCTGAACAGGTAGGAGAGGAAGAAGTCTTTTCTGAAAAAGTACAGCTGGAGATTTTCGCCCGTGCTAATTCGTACCATCTCCCGTCAACAAAAGGACTTATGGATGAGGGTACGGTGGGTAAGAACCCATGGATGTTTGTTTTCAAAGGGGAAGGGCCTAACGCTACTTTTGTGGAAGCCGTGCAAGCCTTTGAATTAGCGGGAAAAAGATATGTGATATTGACTAAACAATCGAATGATAGTAAATATCAGTTATTGATATTGGCTAATTCACCCGATAGATTTTATTATGGGGATGCGGTTACGGAATATGGATTCGATGAAACTGGATTTTCTGCCCAATTGATGCAAGGTTTGACGACATTGGCTGATTTCTGTACGAATATGCTGACGGCTCCATTGGCGGTACCTTCGGTTTCTGTCATTCCTTATAGTGGTAACGGGCAAGTGATCCCGATGAGTTATTTACTGGAAGTAGATAAGATAGATCATACAACAAAGATCGAGAATACGGACGGAACGCCCTTGATGCTTACCCGGGCGATCGCTAAAATGGTAATTGTCAATAAGGCGACGAACTTTGAGCTAAAGGGAGTTGTGGCGGTTATGAATGTACCTAGGCAAGGACCGTTTCATACGCTGGATGGTCTCATTAGGGATAATACCTCTAATTTGACTGAATACAGGAATGATGCTGCTTATTCATCCTTATTGGTTCAGGCAGATTTCATAGATGGGGGGGAGAGTACTGAGAATGATCCAGTCTATTTATATGAGTCTGATATGCGGAATAATACACACTTGATTATTCAAGGTGCGTATGGGGGACGGGATTATTTCTATAAAATGGCGATCGTCAATAAGGATGTCCAGTTAATGGATTTACAACGTAATCATTCTTATCAATTCACTATTGTTACGGCAAAAGGTCCCGGCTATGATACGGTAGAAGATGCAAAAGCCTCTAAACCTTCCAACACAGCTCTGGATTATGAGATCTCAGTTGATAATAGAGACTCATACGAAGTTGTAGCGAACAACGATTTCTTTCTGGGAGTCAGTAATTCGGTATTTATCGCCTATACGAGTGAGGGTGCCAATTTTGAGGTTTTTAAATTGATTACGGATTGCCGGACTCGTTTTCCGAATGCCTGCCGGATTAGTGATAATGGAAACGAGGTCGGCATTGGGGTACCCTTGCTGGTAAACCCATCTAATGGAGCGAGAATACCGATCGTGGATGATACGACATCAGATCCGAATATCACGGCTGTGGAAGCTCAAATATCGAATGGCTTGTTAGATCATGCGTATATCACGCTGAAATTGGAGACTCTCGAAAAGACGGTGCGTATTAGGCAAAGATATGCTATACCGGCGGCTGGAGTGACAATTAAATATATGCCGGCTGCGGATAGCAGCGATAGTTTCGATATGAACTACTATTGTCTTTCCGCATATGTGGAAGATGGGGCGGATGATCCTAAGAGCTGGATAAAGCTGCGTCCTTCCGTCGGCGCTGTACGGGAGGACACGGATAAGATCACGGTTGATGATGGGACAATTTATATTGAAGTCTTGGGGAATACAATGTCCAAACAGAGAAGTGGCATTATATACCTGACTACTATAAAAGATCCCGGTGTATCCTCGAATACTAATTCTGTACAACGTATAAAGTTAAATATTAGTCAATTATCCCAAACGGTCGTGACGGATTAAAAGATGACTAAGAGATAAAAAGTGATAAGTGTTTAGTTAGAAACAGTTTAATTGTTGTAAAATGAAAAAGAAAAGACTTTTTATGTTTGCGCTTGCGACGCTAGTGTTTGCTGCGTGTAGTGATGACCATGCTATTTCGGATGGGAATAGCGATGTAGTAACCGATCCTTCGGGCGATGCGTGGGTGGCTTTGAATATTAAGACTCCCGCCGCTGTTACCCGTGGATTGAATATCCCTAATCAAGAGAATGCGATAACAGGCGAATATGAGATTGAGGATGTTAAAGCGATTTTCTTCGATGGCGATCAAGATGCGAGTCTAGTTACAAAAGTGATAGACCTAAGTACCGGCTCCGGTGATTTGACATCTTCCGGCGCAAGCAGTAGCAGTAAGGCTTTTCAGATTCCGGCTACTTCTAAGACAATACTGATTATCGCGAATCCGGGTGCCGGTTTCTCCAGCGTCGGGGAAGGCTCTAGTTTCGTGGATGTGAATAAGGCGGTGAAGGATGAGTCGATAACAACGAGTGTCGCGAAAACAGGAACATTTTTGATGACAAACTCAAAAGGTCATCTGGAACCTTCGGATAACTCGGGAAATACGATAAACTTAACTCTTTATAAGAGCCAAGATGTCGCGGTAAAGAATCCGCTAGCGATTTATATAGATCGTGTTGTCGCTAAAGTACGTGTATATACCAGCGATGGCGCTATGGATAATAGCACGGCATCGATCTATAGCCCGAAATGGATTCTGAACGTTACTAATAAATGGTATTATCCTGTATCGAGGAGGATTAAGACTTGGAATGAAGATCCTGCCAATACTCCGGATGCTCGCGGTACTTGTGTCACTCCATTCGATAGGTATGAGATCGGTTCATACCGGGTAGACCCGAATTACAACAATACGAATATCGGTGAGTGGAACGAGGCGAATCAAGTGGCGTATACGAATAATTACAATTTTGTGTCTGCTTCGACGAACGCATCTGCCATATCTTGGAATGAGATAAGTTCAGCATCTAATCCCGTTACTGAATATTGTCTGGAGAATACACAAGAAAAAGAGTATAACAACCATGCTTATACGACCCAAGTCCTTTTACAAGCGAACTTTGCGCCGAAGAAACTGAAAAAGTTAGATGGCGGTACGGTTGATGTGGGAGAGGGTGAGTCTTGGATGATCGTAAATGGCGTAAGCTATACATATGATACCTTGATGGACTGGATAGAAAATGAGTTGACAAAGAAATATAAGGATGGGAACCCTGACGGTTATCCAACCTCTATATCAACAGCCTTCAACCGGTATGTAAAATACGTGGATTCCTCCAAGGAGGTTACTATTCCAACCGGAGATGAATTTAAGCAATCCGGTCAAAGCGCAGAAACGCAGGCTGCGGCACTTAAACAGAAATTTGTAGACGCAAGGCTTGCCGTAGAGAATAAAGGGGCGGGTAGTTATGGTACGGTCTTTTATTATGATGGTGGTGTAAGTTATTACAAGATCATGATTAAACATGATGACTCGGATAAGGCGATGAATGAGTTTGGAGAGTTTGGGGTTGTGCGTAATTCCGTTTATGATATTAATATCAAGGGATTTAATAATCCGGGTTATCCTACTATTCCGGATCCGGACCCAGATACGCCAGATGAGAATGATGAGACATGGTTGTCTATCCAGATTAACGTGAACCCGTGGACTTGGTATAGCCAAGAGGAGATCTTATGATTTTAGGTTATTAGTTAGGTATCGCAGGTTAGAAAAGGGGAGTTTCCAAACAGTGTTTTTTCCTTCTGGGAACTCCCTTTAATTAGAGTAAGGATTAATTAGAAAAATAGAAAAATATGAAACAGAACCGTCTTATACGTTATACAATTTGGGGAATCCTTATTCTCTGTCCGTGGATATTGACCTCTTGCGATATGTTTCATGAGGATCTTCCCGAATGTCGTTTATTTGTCAAGTTTAAGTACGACTATAATATGCTTTTCACGGATGCGTTCCATACGCAGGTGGATAAAGTGGAGCTTTATGTATTTGACAAAGACGGAAAGTTTCTGTTCAGTCAAGTAGAGGAAGGTGAAGCGTTGGCGACAGGCAATTACCAAATGGAGGTAAAGCTTCCGATAGGAGAATACCAATTTCTGGCTTGGGCCGGCGCACGTGACTCCTACGATATTTATACGCCTAGGGGAGAGAATACGATTACTGATATGAGGTTAAGGCTGAAACGTGAGGAGTCTCTTATCATCAGTAAAGAACTGGAGCCTCTTTGGTATGGTTATATCAGTGACGTTGATTTTACAGGGACCAGCCATCAGACTGAGACGATTGATCTGATAAAAGATACGAATAAGATACGGTTTGTTTTTCAAGGTTATTCCGATAGTTATATCCGGGCTACCTCCGGAGATAATTGGAATGTGAACATGAATGATTATGAATATGAGATCATCGAGTCGAATGGCCATCTGGCCTATGACAACTCGTTATTGGAGGATGATGTGTTAAGTTTCCGACCTTATTATATGGAACAAAAGTCATCATCGGCGGCAGCTGTCGAGTTGAACACGATGCGGCTGATGGAAGATCGGCCGACACGTTTTGTCGTAACGGAGAAGTCTACCGGCAAAAAGGTATTCAATATTAATTTGACAGATTTTTTAGCCTTGACTAGTATGGAGGGAAATAATATGGATGTACAAGAATATCTGGATCGCCAAGATAGATATAAGATTATCTTTTTCTTTGCTGATAATACATGGAATGCCGTACAGGTAAATATAAATGGCTGGACATGGTATCTCCAGTCCGAGGGGATATGAAGGGGCTTTACACGATAAAGGTTAAGGAACTAGCTAACTTCGCTCGGATTCTACTTAAGGATTGAGCCGTGACACCTAGATAAGATGCTATATATTTTAGGGGGACGGATTGGATGATTTCGGGCTGCTTGTCCAATAGAATGGCGTAACGTTCAATGGCGGTTCGTTTGTAAGAACTTAACCATGAAGTCTCGATCTCAAGCATAAAATTCTCTAGAATCCTTCTTCCGATATTTGCTAATTGCACGGAGGATTGAAATAGGATTTCTAGTTTCTGTTTGGATAGGCAATACGCCTCGCTTTCCGTAACGGCTTCTATGGTATAAAGAGAAGGAGAGCCGGAAGTATATCCCCATACCGGGAGTGCGATCTCGCTCTCCACGGCGAACCAAAAGGTATCTTCCGTCCCATCATTAAATGTATAAGCCCGCCAGATTCCCTTGGATAAGATATACATATTCGTGTTTATCTCACCTTCATGTACGATTATATCTTTGGGGACAAACGACATCATCTCTGCGCTTTCCAGCAATAACTGCATGGCCTGCTCAGAGATTGAAAACCGTTCCATCACTTTCTGGCGAACTTCCTCTTTCATGCTCTTCTACGTTTCAATAGATAGTATACCACTATGATTACAAAAGTAATTAATTCCGACAAAGGTATGGCCAGCCAAATACCTTTAATTCCGCAGACAACAGGTAGGTACATGAAACTTAGGGTGATAATCACGATTCCTCGTAGAATAGTGAATAGCGTAGCGGGTTTGAAACGTTCTATGCTCTGGTAGTACCCGATACAAACGATATTGAGAGCGAAAAAGACATATCCCAAAGAAAAATAGGGAATGCCGGAGACCGCTATCTCGTAAGCGTTGCCATGATTACCGAGAAATAAGGAGGAGACTTCCGGGCAGAATAAAATAGTACCCACGCAGGCGAGTCCTCCGCACACGACAGCGCATAGCAGGGCTAACTTAAACGCCTGCCGTACTCTTTTCCACTGCTGTATGCCATAGTTGTAGCTTATGATCGGCTGGGTAGACTGGGCGATCGCATTGTTCACCATGAATACGATAGGAAAGCAATAACAGGCTACACTATAGGCGGCAACCCCGTCTTCCCCAAGGTATCTCATGAATATATAATTACCCACCAGCATCATACAAGCGATAGCTGCCTCAGTTAAGAACGCGGAAGAACCAAGCTTTACCATGTATCCGATATTGCGGATTGTCAATAAGATACTTTTAAGCGAGAATTTAGGGCGGTAAAGATGTAATACTTTAGAAAAACCTACGATATAAACCACGATCATAATACTTCCTACGATTACGGAAATAGCGGAAGCTAAAGCGGCTCCCATTAATCCCCAATGCAATGGGAAAACGAAAATATAGTCTAATGTTAGGTTTATCAGGGCCGGGATAGCGCTGCATAACATGGCGTATGTAGGTGATCCGTCTAACCGGATAATGAATAACCCGATATTCAATAACATGTAAAAGGCAAGGAACGGGACGATCCAGTTCATATATTCCAATACGGAGGGCAATAATTGTTCGGAACTACCCAATAAAAGAGCGACCTCAGCACGGAATGTCATCACTAACAAGGAAAGCGATAACATAATACATAATGAGACCGAAAGCGCTTGCGTGATATTAATATTCGCTACCTTGACTTTCTGGTGTGAAAGGTGGATCGAGGCGACGATAGATGCGCCTACTCCGAACATAAGCCCGATTCCGGTTGCTAACATGAAAAAAGGAGCCACGATATTTACCGCAGCCAAGGCGTCACTTCCTACGCCTCTTCCTACGAATATTCCATCGGCGATATTAATAGTGGCGGAAAGGACCATACCTAATAAGGTAGGGATAAACATCATACGGAACAACTTCGGAATGTTCATTGTTCCAAAATCAATACTGTCTTGCATCATCAGTTTCTTTTCTTTTTATTTTTGCGGCACAAAAGTAGGCTTCTCCATTTAGAAAAAAGTTACCATTAGGGTAAAAAACGGAGTATTTATCAAGTTTGAATTCGATAGCTTATATTTCCTTTGTACATTTGTCCATAATTAAATATTATAGTGACATAATGAAAGACGCATTTATAAAACTGCATATATCTATTATTTTGGCAGGTGCGACGGGCATATTTGGAAAATTGATTAGCTTGAATGAAGCCCTATTGGTCTGGTATCGTATGATGCTTGCGTCTTTGTTGTTTTTACTCGTTTTATCCGTCGGCAAAAGATTGAATCGAATTTCTTTCGGGGATGCCTTGAGAATAGGGGGAGTAGGGTTATTGCTGGGATTGCATTGGGTTTTCTTTTATGGAAGTATAAAGGCTTCGAATGTGTCTATTGGAGTGGTTTGTTTTTCTCTGGTAGGTTTCTTTACGGCTTTTCTAGAACCATTGATTAATTGTCATAGAGTGTCTTTCAAAGAGGTTGTTTTTAGTTTGTTGACTTTATTCGGGGTGGTGCTGATTTTCCATTTCGATACTCGCTATCGTTTAGGAATAGGTTTGGGTATTATATCATCCGCTTTAGCGGCTTTGTTCACGATCACGAATAAGAAGATCGGAAATAATTATTCAACAAGTACCATGCTCTTGTATGAAATGGTAGGTGGCTTTATCGGGCTTTCCTGTATTTTACCGTTCTATTTGCGATATTTTCCTGTATCGACGATTGTTCCCGGGCTATTAGATTTTACTTATTTATTGCTTTTAGCTTCTGTTTGTACGATTGGTTTGTATTTACTTCAGATACAAGTCCTGAAAAAGATCTCTGCGTTCACGGTAAACTTGAGTTATAATCTGGAACCTATTTATAGCATTATTTTGGCTATGCTTCTTTTTAGTGAGGCTAAAGAGTTGAACGCCGCTTTTTATATAGGGCTAGGGGTAATAATATTGTCTGTCATCTTACAAACACTAAGTGTTATTCGATCAAACAAGAAGATTTAGTGTAGGTAACAAAAAATCTAAAAAGTCCCACAAATCCAACGATTTGTGGGACTTAACTGTTCATTGTCTGGTTAGTTCTGCGGAGAGAGCGGGATTCGAACCCGCGAAACCCTTTAGGGGTTTACACGCTTTCCAGGCGTGCCTCTTCAACCACTCGAGCATCTCTCCAAGGTCTTGTTGAAACCGGGTGCAAAGGTATTGATTTTTTTTGATTATGCAAGAGTTTCGCTTGCGAATTTACATAGAGATGCAATGTCTGGATGCGATTACTTGGCTCACCCGATATTTATTGGGGACAGAGTTAATTCAAAGGGATAAAACAAGAATCGCGGATGTCAGCTTAACGCGATGAATGGTATCTTTTTGATTGAAATGCCTTCTTTTTCACGACACGGCTCTCTGGCTATAAAAGCCAACGAGCGTAAACGGGGAGCGCGAACAAGCTGCCACAACCGCTTTTTAACACGATAAACGTCGCTTTTTAACGAATATATACGTATCAACCTACACATATAGCTGTATCAACTCACACATATAGCAGTGTCAACCCACACATATAGTCGCGTCAAGCTACACATATAGTGGCGTAAGCCTACACATATATAGGCATCGGCCCTCACATGCGGTAGCGTTGGGCATTATTACCGCCTAACGACCGTAAAACATGAACTAGGGTGAATTATTTCGGCTGGAACGAAAGGCCGTTTTTCAGCAAACAGCTATCAAACAGAGAATTGCTGTTTTTTTCTCTCGAATTTGGAAGCGAGACGCACTTGGGTACGGAATAATCGATTCTCCGGGACTTCAGATTACAAGTTGTCAAAAAGACAAATGGGCCACTTGTATCTATAGTTCCTCTGCCATTTCCCGATAACCATCGGGGGAGAGACGGTTAATGTATAATTTATGCCTTGTCAGGTGAATAACTTACGGCTTGTCAAGTGAATAACTTACGGCTGGGGGTAGCCGTAAGCTTACGAGTCTGGAAGTGGTTAGTTATTCACTTGGGAAGCCTTTCTCAAGTGAGTTGGTCTGTTGATTAACAGGATATAAGACAGCGATTTATATGGCAATGGTTATCCCATGATCTCATCTGTTGGCCGACTTCTATATTTCTGTAGGTCGACTTGTCTTAGGTTGCCGGCTGAAATGAAATATAGATGAGCCTGAAGATACCCCCACTGATTATCGGGTGAGCCGAATTTTCTTCTGATAAGGCATTGGAGACAAGACTTATAGGCAATAAAAAAACCTACAAATCAGCGATTTGTAGGTTTTTGTCCACTTACTCTCTTGTTTTGTTCAGTAGGTTCTGCGGAAAGAGAGGGTTTTGAACCTATAACTCTAACCGCTTATATTTCAGCTACTTCGCTTTCAAAATTTCAAATAGGTAACGAAACAGTAACGATTTTTAGATGTTGGGCTTGTCCAACTTTGACCGCTGTTTGTCTGCCTAACTTTCGGGTTCAAAGATACGGCTTTCTTTTGAAACTCGCAAATATCTGATAATAAATATTTTTGGGTTAGTGCAAGGTGCAAGCTATATATATAAATATATACTTGCACCTTGCACTAAAAAAAAGCACTGGGGTACAAATGCTTAAAACAAAATCCGTATCTTCGTAACCGATTAAAAACAAACGTGTATGATAATAACTAACCGTGAAGAAGTAATAGATAAAGCGTTCGGCGTATTTGTCAGAATGAACTACGAGAAAGCAAGCATCATCACGCTTGCCAAAGCCTGCGGGGTGACAAAAACGGGTATCGTTTATTATTTTCCGCACAAGTTGGATTTATTCATGGCTGTGGCGGACAAATACGTGTTGCAAATGCACGAACCGGAAAACAAGTTTGCCGCTCCTGCCGATACGTTGGCGGAGTTCATCGGGCAATACGTGGCGGGAGTAGCCGCTTCCATGAAAAGGATTGTTGAACTGATTGGCGATAATAGCAGCCCGCATGATTGTAGTCCTAACTTCTACTACTTTCATTTCCTGTCGCAAGTGCGCATGTACTATCCGGGCATCAGGCAGAAAATTGAGAAAATCTACCGACAAGACTATGACCTATGGGAGAAAGTCATACAGAAGGCAAAAGAAAGCGGGGAAATCAGGAGCAACACGGACGTGAAGAAAACGGCTATCTTGTTCCGGCAAATGTTTTTAGGACTGTCATACGAACAAGCATTTCTGAACGGTCTGAACGTGGACGAACTGGCAGAAAATTTTCGCCATATCTATTCGCTGCTTAAAGCCTGATACTCTTTTGTTTTTTTAACCTCTATTGTTTTTGAACAGATGTTCAAAAAGTGATATTTTTATCTTATCTTTGGAGCGAAGCAAAATTCAGCGACATGGATAAGGTTCAGAAACAGAGAGGAAGCATCGTTCTGTACAAGGAAGAAAGAAACGGTGCGGACTACATACGGATAGAGTATGTAAACAGTCAGGCTGTCGCCCTGCTGCTCGCCCAAGATACGGGCATAGAAATGGCTGGCAACGGCTCTGCATACATGGCGTCAGCCGCTTTCAGCCTGCCGGATTTCTACGACCGCTATTCGCCCCACGCCTATATTGATTACAGCCGGGTTTACGTGCGGCATCCCAAACCTAAAAGGGAATACATACTGCCGAGAGGCTACCTCGAACTGCTGGAACAGAAGCGGTACAGCCTTTCCACCATAAAAGCCTATAAAATCTATTTCAGCGACTTTATGGAATACCACAAGGGGCAAGACCTTGACCTGCTGACGGTCGAGGACATAAACAGCTATATGCTCCACATGGTAAAGGAAAAGCACATATCCGCCACCCAGCAGAACATGCGCATCAACGCTATCAAGTTCTATTACGAGAAAGTCCGGAAAGGCAAGCGGCAATATTATGGCGGGATAGCCCGTGCAAAAGAGTACAAGGCATTGCCCGAAGTATTAAGCCGGGAAGAAATGAAAAGCATCTTTGCACAGTTATCCAATCGGAAACACAGGTGCATGATTTCTCTTATTTACTCTGCCGGACTACGCCGAAGCGAACTTCTGAACCTGACACCCCAAGACATCATCAGCGAACGGATGCTAATCAGGATTGCCGGAAAAGGCAAGAAGTGCAGGTATTCCCTACTGTCGGAAAAGCTGCTCAACGAACTAAGGGCTTACTACCGGGAATACAGACCGCAAAAATGGCTTTTTGAGGGCGAACAGGCAGGCGAACAATACTCGCCCAGCGCATTGGTTAAGATATTGAAAGAAGCGGCAAGGAAAGCCGGAATAAAGCATCGGGTACACCTGCACATGCTCCGGCACACGTTCGCCACCCACCTGCTGGAACAAGGGACAGACCTAAGAACCATACAGGAACTTATGGGACATACCGATATAAAAACAACGGCAATTTATCTGCACGTATCGAACGCCTATAAAGCAAAAATCCCCAATCCGCTGGATTGTTTGGATGATGATTAGGCAATGATTTAATAGTGAATAGGAACTGCACCATAAGGTGCGTTTATCGAAAAATTAGTAACAATTTAGCAATTCTTATATGGGCTTAGATATTTTGATTTATAACAATGACGGAGTATGTACGAATAAGTCTGAAATTAGCGAAGACTTACATTATTGGTTGTTCAATCTTGCAAATTTAGATAAAGGACGATTTCGGACTATATTCCGTGTACAAGATTACTATAAAACGAACATACAACTTTCAGGTATAGAAATATCCTCTTTCATTGAGGAACTAAAAGAAATTAGAAAAAAATCTCCTTATAGTAAGGAGATTGAGCGAATAGTGAATTGTATAAATCAGCAAAATATATCTAAGATAAGAATTACTGGAGATTAAATAAGTTACTAACGAAGCGTGATAACGCCTTACAGCGTTCCACGCTTAGCCATTATAAGCAACTGAAAAACGGAAACAATATGATAAAATACATTTCGGGAGATATATTACAGAGTAAAGATGAGTACATAGCACAAGGTGTAGCTATTGGCTCACAAGAAGGATTAGGAACTGGGCTTGCCTTTAAGCTGTCAAGTCAATTCCCTGAAATCCAAAAGCTCTTTAAGAAGTACACACGAAACACTAAGTTTCAAGCTGGCGATGTGTTCATAGGAGAAATCAAAGGTTTCTCTCCGGGTATAATTTACATCGCTACACAACCCGATATGTATCATGCGGAACTTACCTATCTGAATAAAGGTTTGAAACGCTTGAAAAAAGTGTGCGAAAGCAGAGGTATCCAAACTGTGTCGCTCCCGAAAATAGGTGCAGGTTTGGGTAAGTTAGATTGGAATAGTGAAGTCAAACCTTTACTTGAAAGTATTTTATCTGATTGTGAAACGGTATTCAATGTATATGAAGATTACAAGATTGAATACGAAATTTAGCTTATAACATGCACCTGTTCCGCCTAACGGCGGCAAGCTGCAAACCATTATGAACAATTAAAGCGCAAAAATATGAGTATAAAAGAACTAAATAACATTTATGCTTTCGGTTATGGACTATTTATATATTCACCCGACACATTCAATAGATGGATGCAGGAGAAGAAATGCCGGGCAAAGAAAATGCTGTCGTATCTTGATAAGCATAAGGATATGTTTTTGGAAATGATTGCCAAAGGAATAGCATTGCCTATTTATCAAATACCAGCATATCGTTATCCTATTCTTATTACAACGGAAGAAAGTATCAACATTCCGGCAGAATGGGAAGAAGTTTTCCGCTATGAAGATTGGTTCATAACAATCGGAACAGATGATAAACTTTGCTTTTCTTCCTTTGAGTTTTTTGAAGAACACCGTGATTTGATAGCTAAAAGTCAGTGTGTGTTTATGGGAGAAGTATTTGATATAAATGATAATCCACATTCGTTTTACCATTCGGATGAAATACAAATGCCCAAAGGTGATTATCGCTTTGACATTTACGGGTTGAAACGAAAGCACCCCTACCCGAAAACAGACATAGAAAACGGCAATAGAAATTATGCTTATCTATTTGCTTTCCGAAAAGTAGATAACGACAGCAACGAAAATTTAGAGCGATGCGATAATGATACTCACGTTTTTAGCATAGAAGAATATTTGGAAGAAGTTCATAACAAGGAAAGATAACACCTAAACGGCGTTCCTTTCTTGCCATTACCGATAAAGCAAATAGAACGTATAACAATGGATAAAAAAGCATTTATAAAAGAGTTAGGCAAATGGTTGAAAGCAAATCAACCCCATTGGGGTACGATTATAAGCCAAAAAGCAGGCATAAGCAATTATAAAGTTCAAGATGATAAAGAATTTAAATTAATGTTTGATACACCAAGCCACGGAATAAAAGGAATGTATAATATACATTTATCTCTGATAGTAAGTAATAACGAAATATTCGATATTAAAAATAAATCAGGGGCAATATCTTCTGTGAAATTTCCTGTAATTTTTATGGGAAGTTCTATCTTGTTTCCTGATGAATATATAGAGAAATTGTGGTTTAAAGATACTGTTGGAAATGAAGAACAAATTGAGATAGTTTCCAATCTGATTAATCAATACTATTTTCCGATTGCTAAAGGATTGACTATCAATTATAACTTTATATTGGATAATTTTGATAATGCTGACTTATTGTTAGGATTTCACGAGCCATTCATTACGGGAGTTATAATGGCGTTTCTCTGCAATAGGGAAAAATGGATTTATGATGTATTATTACCTCTTACTGAAAAATATAAAGCTATAAATGGCGATGATTCAAAAGAACGGTTTGCAAAAGATTTCAGGAATATAAGTAATGTGGAAAAAGAAATAATAGAGCCTGTGAGAAAATGGTTTGAAAACCAGCAATCTGGATTAATATCGGTGCAAAGGTATAAAGAAAACATCGGTAACAACGAAAGATAGCATCTGACGATGCTCCTTTCTAACCATTAATAACAATAGTGCGAAACATGAAAATTATAAAAATAATATTGTATTACTTACTATTGGTAAGTACGCTTTATGCAGGTGTCGGTATTATAAGTCCCTTATACGGAACAGGGTGGCATTTTTCGCTTGCATCTATGTATTGGGCTGTCTTTTCAGTGCTATTTATCGGAAGCGATTTGTGGCTACATCATAAAATATCACGCCTAATCGCCTTATCTATATTGGCACTTGCCTACCTAATGAGTTTTGAATATTATTTGTTTTGTGATGAATATAGATTCGTGGTTCATCAAGGTTCAAGCGAAAAGATTTTTTTAGCAGACATAGGCAAATTTCATAAGTATTGGTTTTATCAAGGTTTGCTGGTTACCTATCTGCTCTTGGCAATTGGAGTTTCGCATCTATTGAGAAGAAAAAAGTTATTAACAAACCGGGATAACGCTTGACAGCGTTCCCCGCTTAGTCATTAATGGTAATAAGATATATGATAGACTATTTATATTATAGGTTTTATAGATTATGGCTTCATTCTTCTGTATCGGAAGGAGCCACATTTTTGGCAATGCTTTTGTTTTCGGTCATGTTAAGTACAAATGTATTAACCGCATGGGGTATATTAACCCAATACGGAATCATTGATTATCCGTCCGATACTCAATACTATATCATTGAAGGCAGTTTAATAGCATTGCTGTGTGGCAGATTTTTCTTCAAGAAAAGGTACAGAAGAATTATAACCAAGTATGAGGATGAAAACTCTGTGCAACGTAAAGTTGGAGCGTGGGCACTTACTGTATATATAGTGGCAACCTTTACTTGCTTTTTCATAGAGGCATTGCACAGACAGGGAAAAATATAATTTACCATTAACGAAGCAGGATAACGGACAAGCCGTTCCCTGCTGAACCATTATGAACAATTAGAGTACACGATATGAGAAATGAAATTTTACAGTTAAAAGATTTGGGTCGTATGCCTAATGAAAGCATCAATGATACAGAGAGTATTGATGAATTAGTAAATACTTATGATGCCTTATTAGAACAAATACAACTTCCCATATCATTTGATGAAGCTATGGTGTTGGTACAAATCTTTCCTGAAAATGCTTTTTATGATTTGCAGTGGAGTTTATTAAAACTTGTAGAGTCTGTTTGCGTTGATGATGAGAATAAGTATATTCAGTTAATAAACTCTTGCCCAAGCCAAGAATGGCGGGACACTCTAAATGCTCGCTATGCAAATTATAAAAAGGCACAAGTGGTAAAGTAAGTTCATAACAAGCCGGGATAACGGACTAACGCCGTTCCCCGTCAAGCCATTAGCGAAAACAGAAACCAGTATGATACAGCAAGTAGAAAAACTGAAAGAAATAATCAATCAAAACAGTATGGGGCATTTGCCTTTGCCCTATCGTGTTGATTTGATGAAACAAATAAGCGATATATGTATAGTACAAAAAGTATTATGCGAGTGTTGTAAGAAAGTCTGTTCTTGCTTTCCAAAGGAATATGACACTGAAAACCCATTATACAGTGTCTTGTCCGAAATAGATAGTTATCTCTACAAGAATAAGGGCACTGCCGAAAGCATATCGGTTTCGGGGGAACGGTTATGCAATTATGCGGAACAATCCATTGAGAGTTGCGAAGATATGGCAGGGTGGGCAATCATCGCTTTAGGATATGCTATTCGGAATGATGCAGCTTCCATATTAGAGATAGAGGATTATAACGGTGAAGATGATAATGCTTTCGACTTTGAAAGCTGGAATGCGGATTTTATATGCTCAATAGCCTATTCGGGCAGCAATCCTTTCATGGAAATAGGTAATGCGGAGAAACGCAAGGAATATTGGTTGTGGTATCTTGATATGGTTCTTAGTATGTGTGAAAAATCGAATACACCATATACAATGATAAAACCAACACCTAAAAAGTCGCAAAATCAGATTTCTATTCCCAAACGTACACAAAGTTGGCAGATTGAAAATGTGTCAAATCAAATACAACAACTGGTACATGCGCTGATAGAAGCAACGGACAAGCAAACGAAAGACTGGAATAAAATTGTATTAAGCTATACATTCATTTCTGCTTCTTATATGAACATTACTTGTTGTCGGGAAGAAGAAGTTCAGAAAATAACACTCTGCCAAAGTATAGAAAATCTTATTCATAACAGTCTGTTTCATATCCACAAAGATATGTATCTACAAGCCCCCAAAGAAGGAGCATGGATGCAATGCTGTATAACAATAGAAAAAGGCAATTCTTATGATATATCCTTTAATTACGATGATATAACATCCATTTCCGACATATTCAATAATCCCGATTGGCTTATTGGAGCATTTGAGGATTATCCACGAAGTAAAGAATACACCCCTCAATGGCTAAGAAAAATAATTGAAAGAAGAAAGCTGTATCTGACTTAGTTTCTGTGAGTGGATAAAATAATTTCGCTAACAACGCAGGATAACGGACAAGCCGTTCCCTGCTAACCATTAGTAACAATTTAGCAATTCTTATATGGGCTTAGACATTTTGATTTATAACAATGACGGAATATGTACGAATAAGTCTGAAATTAGTGAAGACTTACATTATTGGTTGTTCAATCTTGCAAATTTAGATAAAGGACGATTTCGGACTATATTCCGTGTACAAGATTACTATAAAACGAACATACAACTTTCAGGTATAGAAATATCCTCTTTCATTGAGGAACTAAAAGAAATTAGAAAAAAATCTCCTTATAGTAAGGAGATTGAGCGAATAGTGAATTGTATAAATCAGCAAAATATATCTAAGATAAGAATTACTGGAGATTAAATAAGTTACTAACGAAGCGTGATAACGCCTAATGGCGTTCCCCGCTTAGCCATTACCAATAATATAGAACAGATATGGAAACAGAACTAAAAGAAACTATACAGAATTTATTGCTTCAATTCATGCAGAATATGCACGAGTGGGAAGTAATGTGTAATGATATTGCAAAGCAGAGTGAACTTTCATTTGAAGAACAGTTTAACAAGCAAAAAGAATTGGTATCAAAAATCTTTTTGACCTACTGCACTTCTCGTGAACGCAAGAATAGCAGACCTACTACTATATCTTATGGCAATGAAGGTTCTTATGAATATGATATTAATGAAGAGAAAATAACCGATATCGTAGAAGAAGGAAAGGACAGAATTGTAGTTCACACATACAGAGAAGTGCCTATGCAGGAAAAGAAGCAATACATATTCTTGTTTAAAAAAGGCAAATGGCTTTTAGATTCTAAGAAAAGATATTCTTCATGGAAGCAAAAATGGCTATCTGTTTCCCTGTAAATTATATTGGTAACAAGCCAAGTTAGCTGCTAACGCAGCTCCTTGTCAGCCATTATAAACAATAGTGCAAAATATGACACAGAAAATATATCACATTAGCATTTTTCTACTCTTTTGGATTTATGGAATAGCTTATTCACAAAATCCAAAAGCGGATATTTTGCGACAAAACCTTTCGGGCTTGTTTGACAATTCAAGCATGATTGGCATATTAGGAGAAGATTGTAGCCGAATTGACATTCATATTACCGAAGTTCGGAAAATGGATAGTAGAGAATATGAGATAAAGGGTATCAGTCGTACCCGATTATCCGTAATATGTCCGTTTAAGGGAAAGGTTTGTATAGATAGCATTTCTTCCTGTTCTCAAATGATAAAAAGTGAATATACGGAAGTGGACGGTTTCATATATGGGCATTACTCGTTTGCGGAATACGGAGATAAACGATATAGCGGTACATTCTCCGGTTCTTTCAAGCAGGGGTATCGGATGAGCGGACAACAAATAGAGAAAGGACGGAATGAAATAGCAGAACTGAAATTGAACTTATCTGAATATCGGGGTAAGTGGAAATCCGCAAATGGACTGACAAAAGTCTGTTCTTGGGCAGATGAGATTATACCCGATACTCCTGCAAACTTCTGCCTGTTTAATGATGCAGGCGAATGGATTGTATCACCGAAATATCGTAAGAATGGTTGGGAAAATCTATATAATGCCTATCACAATGAGAACCTGACAACGGACGAGATACAAAAAGCTCGTGAAGCGGAAGAACAGGAATGGTGGGTAAATAAAAGCCAATCATACAAAGTAAATTGAGTTTATAACAAAGCGTGATAACGCTTACAGCGTTCCCCGCTATCCCATTACCAACAATTACTAACAATACGAATAACTCTTTATGATAAAATTCATTTTAGATGCGATGTATTATCAGATATTCATATTTAATAGGGATAAATTTATATTGGAAAATCCACATGAGCGGACGATACAGATAATATGTGGAATATTATTTCTTCCTGTTATAGTATTGACGTATCTACTGATAAAGGAGAATTTCAATTATAAAACCCCTTTTGTGTTTTTTATCATAATCTATGTTTTACTATACAAAACATTCTGTTCGTATTATATCAAAAGGAAAAAAGGTATGGAAATTATAAGGAGTAAACCTCTAATATTTAATAGCCAAAAGATTTCTTCCTTCATATCATGGATGATTTATCCCATTTTGGTTGTATTACTTTATTTTATAATAACACATCGTCATTGGCTAAAAATTATACAATAAAGATTTAATAAGTTAGTAACAACGAAAGATAGCATCTGACGATGCTCCTTTCTAACCAATAGCGTACATATATGAATAATGTAACAAGAGTAAGAATTGTATATGAATGTAGCATAATAGGTGTTGTTTTGCTGACATTCTTAAAAGGTATGTTCCCATACATGGGAGCATGGTGGCGAGTAGCCCTTATTACTTCACTTGTAGGATTGTGGTTTTCACTATCTTATCTGAAACGGTATAATTATAAATGGGGGTTCAATTACATAGAAAATCATTTATACATTAACCTCTTATTGAAAGTACAGAAGTGGTTTCAGAACGCTACAATCATAGCCTTATTGATACCTGTATTCTTAAAAGACCTCTTGTATAATCAATATTGCTTAGTAGCATATATATTGCTTGTAGGTATGTTCTTGGGCGTGAAGCTGGCTACTTACACAGTAGAGTACGCTATATATAAAAGTAAATTCATTGGTAACAAGGAAAGATAACCCCTGAACGCTTTCCCTCACCAAACCATTATGAATAAAGGAATAAAAAAGACAGATAACTATTTTGAACGAGTGAAGCAGCGTGCAAACCGGACGAATTACAGATACTATTTTTTTGACTACCTATATTTCAAGGGAGAGGTTTGGGGCAAGAAGATAGGACGGATGTCAGGTTTTATACTGCTGTTTTGGTATTGGTGGTGGATAGTAGTTCTGCCCGGTAACTTTCTCCTGATTAACAATGTACCGCAATGGTCGTCCTTACATCTTGGCTATTTAGGTGCAATGTTTTTGTTTATTTGTGTATTTATTCTTGCACGATACAGGAAAGCCCGTGTACAGGCATTGTTGAACCGCTACCGCCGCTCTAAGCATATCAGTGCATTACAGGCATATTTTCTGTTCCTGCTGCCCTTTGTACTTTTCTTCTTAGAAACATGGCTGTTCGATGAATGGGGTTGGACGGATTGCGTGAGGTGGAATAAATGATATGTCATTCATATATAAAACATCAGATATGGAACAACGGATTACATCACTATTGCTGCCCGCTCCCGAAGCGGAACTGGAAGCGTCCTGCAAAGAACTGGACGAAAAGGTAACATGGCTGCTGCACAACAGCCGGAAAATGGACAACTACTTGGAACTTGAACCGTTCAGCAAGGACGGGCGGCTGTGCGCCCACGTGTGCGACACGCTCAAAAGCCTGCCGGAAACGCCGACACTGGCGGCATACAAGGACTACAAGGCAATCATCATCCTGCTGGGTATGTCCACCACCCGTTACGCCATACTGGACGAACTGGCGGAACAGCACCGCAAGCGGGACGACATACCCGAACTGACCGCCTACTGCGATGCGCTCCACTGGATGCGACCGGGGCGGCAGTACCTATGCAACGTTTACAACACGGTATGCCACGCTTTCCACCTGCTGCGGAGAAACCCGGTAAGGGACAACCGCCTGCTGGTGACGGAAAAGGAGCTGCGCCACGCCGAACGGATGCTGCCGGAACTGGGCAGGCAGACGTTCACCGAAATGGTACGTCTGAAAGGCTACATGGTCTATGATGCCGAGCAACTGGCGGACAAATGCGGCATGGAATACGGCTCGTTCCGGCGAAAGGTAAAGAAAATGACCGGGTACACGGCTAAGGAATGGGTGATAAAGGAACGGGTAAAGGACGTGGAACACTACCTGATGAACACAAACCTCACGCTTACCGAAGTGGCGTTCACCACCGGGTTCGCATCGACATCGAACCTGAACGACTTCTGCAAGGCGTATCTTTTAGATACCCCCGGAGAAATACGCAGAAAAGCGCAGGAAACAAGAAAATGCACAGTTACAAGAACGTAATGTGAAAAATCAAGAATAAAACAGATTTTTTATGCCCGTAACTTTGTGCTTCATAAAAGATAAGCACAAGGTTATGGAACATAAGATACTGTTGGAAACATACTTCGCCGGACTGCTTCAAAAAGTGGAATGGCAGATACAGGAATACGAGGACACCGCAGCGGACACGCTGACGCTCTGCCGCCTGTGCGTGGACTACCTGCAAGAGATACTGGGCGAACTCAAAACCTTTATAATCTCCTACCCGTTCGCCAGCACGGAAGAAGAAATACACTTCTTCAAGGAACTGAAACCGCTTTTAGCGAGCAAAATCATCTATTACAACACCGTTTACAAGATAGAGGTGCGCTTCCCCAGCGGCAGCGAGGACGTGCAGCGGGACTACCTGCTGTCGGAAACCGACCGGATTTCAAAGTCGTTCCAGCGGAACTTGGCGTTCTACCAGTACCACCGCACGAAAGCCACCTACTTGGACAGGCAGTATTTCATGCGTGGGAAGCCTGACATACAAATCATCGTGGACAGTTTCTATTACGAAACAGACCCACAGTTCAGCACCAGTCACGACTTCAAGGTAGCCAAGATTTTAGCCAACGAACTGCTGGAAATATACCTCACCAACCGACTGCACGAACTGGAACGCCGGGAACAGCGCAAGCGGGTGAAGAACGGCTTCACGGGAAAGGTGCTGCGCTGGACGGGGACGAAAAGGGCGTTGGTGGAGCTTGTCTATGCACTGGATGCCTGCGGCTGTCTGAACAAAGGAACGGTTGATATAAAGGAGATTGTAGCCTATTTTGAATATGTTTTCGACATCGACCTCGGCGACTTCTACCACACCTACATGGAACTAAAAGCCAAGACCAAAGACCGCACGGGCTTCCTCTCCACCCTGAGAGACAGGTTGCTGCTGCGCATGAGGGAGCAGGATTAGGCAACCGTTCTTTAACAAAATTTATTTCGCCACAGGTGGGTTCGCCTGTGGCGTTTTATTTTTCAGGACACCCGAACTTTGCGGCAAATCAATTAGTTACCATTATGGAAATAATAACATTCGAGTCCAAAGCCTACAAGGAACTGGACAACAAGATTACCGCCATTGCCGATTACATCTTCAACCACGTGGAAACGGCAAGGCAAAGCGAGGAAGATATGTGGGTGGACAGCTACGAGGTCTGCACGTTCCTGAAAATAAGCGAAAAGACCCTGCAACGCCTGCGGGTATCGGGGACTATCGCCTATTCCAACATCAGGGGACGTTATTTCTACAAGGTCAGCGAGATACGCCGGATGCTGGAAGAACGCCTGATTAGGAGCAACAAGGAGAACATCGACAACCTGATAACCAACCACCAACTGTATGCTAAGGAAAGAGGAAATCTTAGAAAGAACAAGTAACGGGCTGGCGGTATTCAAACACTACCTGCCCGGAAACTGGCGCATAGGTCGCAACTTCCTTAACCCGCTGTACGAGGACAGCAAGGCTTCCTGCAACATCTACTTCGACCGCCGGGGCGGTATCTACAAGATGAAAGACTTCGGCAACGACAGTTACAGCGGCGACTGCTTCTTCCTCGTGGGGCAGTTAAAGGGGCTGGACTGCAACCGGGCGGCTGACTTCGTGGAAATACTGGAAATCATCGACCGGGATTTGGGCTTGGGGCTGGCTTCCGGCACTCCGGTTTCCGTTCCCCCGGCAACCGTCCGCCGGGCAGAGCCGGACAAACCCGAAGAAAAGCCCGAAAAGCCCGTCAAGCCCTACCAGTTCCGGGAACAGAAATTTCCGCTTGCCGAACTGGTGTACTGGCAACAGTACGGCATCACGCCCGAACTGCTGGAACATTACAAGGTCTGCTCGCTCCGGGAATACAACAGCGAAACGGCAGAGGGCAAACCGTACACCTACACTTCATCGGTGGCAGAACCCATGTACGGCTACAAGGGCAAACAGTACATCAAGCTGTACCGCCCGTTCTCCACGCCCCGCTTCCTCTATGGCGGCAGCTTCGGCGAAAACTACTGTTTCGGGCTGGAGCAACTGCCCGCCAAAGGCGACACGCTATTCATCACGGGCGGCGAGAAAGACGTGCTTTCGCTGGCGGCGCATGGTTTTCACGCTATCTGCTTCAACAGCGAAACGGTGACGATACCGCCAACGCTGGTTTATCGACTGACGTTCCGCTTCAAGCACATCGTCCTGCTCTTTGACATGGACAAGACGGGCAGGGAAAGCTCACGCAAGCAGGAAAAACTATTGGAAGAATTTGGCGTGAAACGCCTGCTGCTCCCGCTTCCGGGAACGAAAGAGGAAAAGGACATATCCGACTACTTCAAAGCCGGGAACACCCGTGAAGATTTCCTGAAACTGTTTATCGAATTTTTAGACAACCTGTATAGCGACACATTGATTATGCTTAAATCGTGCGAGATAGATTTCAACAACCCGCCCGCCAAAGCGCAAGAGATTATTTCGGCGGGTGACGTTCCGTTAGGAACACAAGGCAACCTGTTCGGCATCACCGGGGGCGAGGGAACGGGAAAGAGCAATTATGTAGCCGCAATCGTGGCGGGCTGCATCTGCCCGGCTGGTGCGGACATAGATACGCTGGGCATACAGATAACCGCCAACGGCAGGCACAAGGCGGTCTTGCTATATGACACCGAACAGTCGGAAGTGCAACTGTTCAAGAATGTAAGCAACCTGCTGGCACGTGCCAAACAGCCGGACAAACCCGATGAGCTGAAAGCGTTCTGCCTGACGGGTATGTCACGCAAGGAACGCCTGAACGCCATTGTGCAGAGCATGGATAAGTTTTACTACCAGTACGGCGGCATCCAGTTGGTCGTCATTGACGGCATCGCCGACCTTGTTAAGAGTGCCAACGATGAAGCGGAAAGCGTGGCGGTAATAGATGAACTTTATCGGTTGGCGGGCATCTACAACACCTGTATTCTTTGTGTGCTGCACTTTGTACCGAACGGCTTGAAACTGCGGGGACATTTGGGCAGCGAGTTGCAGCGTAAGGCGGCTACAATCCTTTCGATAGAGAAAGACGAAGAACCCGCCCAGTCGGTCGTGAAAGCCCTGAAAGTAAGGGACGGAAGCCCGCTGGACGTTCCTCTGATGCTCTTTGCTTGGGACAAGGAAGCCGGGATGCACGTGTACAAGGGCGAGAAGCCCCGTGAGGAAAAGGAGAAGCGCAAGGAAAGGGAACTGGTGAATGTCGCACTTGACATCTTCGGGCGGCAGACACGCATCACCTACATAGACCTTTGCGAGCAGTTGCAGCAGGTCTTGGACATCAAGGAACGCACCGCAAAGAGCTATATCCGCTTCATGCGGGAAAGAGACATCATCACCAAAGACACGGCGAACCAAAGCTGTTTTGTCATCGGTTCATATAATCTTCGATGGAACACAAGTTGTCCATAAGCGTATGGATAAAACTTGTGTAATTCATGTGCTTGTGTCCTGCCCTGTTGCGAAACACGGCAGGATTTTTTCTGTTTGCACGTGAAAATTCAGGGTATTTGCTTAACTTTGCAGAAGTTACACGAAAAAAGTAACGGCAGTTGGACGGCGGTTGCCGGAATATTGCCTTTATATATAACATATACGTTCGCCGAACGTCCCAAAGTAGAAAACTGGCACTTTTCAAAATGTGGGGATATTCAGCGCAGGATATGCTATGCGTTTGTCATAGCGTGGCTGCACTGTTTCCACATTTGGGTATGCCAGTACCTCTACTTTGAAACAGCGTCATGCCACGCTTTCTTTTTTGGGTGGCGGCTAACGTGCCAAGACAGTAGGGATTTATATCACTTTAATACCTGACAATATGGAACAAATCAAAGCGCACATCGCCGTATCGCTGGACGGGCATACCGCCACGCCGGACTATGAACTGGACTGGATGCCCCGTGAGGTCAAGGAACTGGCGGCAAGGGAACACGCCGCCGCAAGCTGCCTGCTTATGGGGGCGAACACCTACAACTACATCTTTGAACACTGGGGCGGGTGGCCGCACAAAAGCAAACGGTCTTTTGTGGTGTCACACTACGATACCAACGTGACGCCGGACTGCGGCGTGGAGTTCCTGACCGAAGAACCGCTGCAAAGGATTTATGAACTGAAACAGGAAACAGACATGCTGGTGGTGGGCGGCGGCAAGCTGCTTACTACATTGATTAAAGCCGGACTGCTGGACAGCCTGACAATATACACCGTCCCGGTCATGGCGGGCAAAGGCATCGGCTTTATCGGGGAAACATTCGGCTCGCTGTGGAAACTCTCGGAAAGCAGGGTGCTGGATAACGGGGTGGTCTGTTCGACCTACCTGTTTGGCGGGAGCGTATAAAAAATGCGCCCGGTTCCCGCCGGGCGCAACCACTAAAATTTCAATTATTATAAGTTGCAAAACCTATCACAATGAAATTTCAGCGGCAAAGATAGGCTATTTCTTCGGTTTCGCTTTCTTTTCGGGAAATGAAAAACTGACATTGAACTGTTCGTCCAGCACCAGCGAAGCATCGAAAGCCTTGCCGTTCTTGCCCTTGAAGCCCTTGATTAGCCCGGTCTTGCGTTTCGTCACCAGTTCGACAATCTGCTTGTCGGTCAGTTGCTTGTCGCACTTGTTGCGGAATATGGTAAGCGTGCAGTCCACGTTGGAACACTTCGCCACTTTCGGGTAGAACAGGATGCGCCCGTTATTGCATTTGGGGCAGGGACAGGTTTCACCAGTAGCGACAGATAGCTGCACCGAAAGCAGTTCCACCGTGATTTGGGCGGCGTACACCTCGATACCCTTTCGGAACGTGTCGGCATCCATGCTTCCCGCTTCTATCTTGGAAAGGGCGGTTTCCCACATACCCGTCATTTCAACATCGGCAATCTTCTTGTCCCTGACTATCTTGTAAACGGCAAGCCCCTTTTCTGTGGGTATAATATTCCTTTTCTCACGCACGATGTACTGGCGGGCGAACAGCGTTTCGATAATCGCCGCACGGGTGGCGGGTGTGCCTATCCCGGCATCTTTCAGGCTGGCTTTCAGTTCGGCATCTTCCAGTTCCTTTCCGGCGTTCTCCATTGCCGCAAGCAGGCTGCTTTCCGTGTGCAGCGGTTTCGGCTTGGTCTGCTTTTCGAGCAGATCCACGCCGGAGAGTGGCAAATATTCTCCCTCTTGAAGCGGCGGCAGGCTGGCGGCTTCTTCATCCCCGCCCGTTTCCTGTTCGCCGAACACGGCACGCCACCCGGTAACTTTCATCACAGCCCCTTTTACCGTGAAGTCGGTATCTCCAGCCGACAATATGGCGGTGGTAACGTCTTTCACGCACTTGCCCGAAAAGGCTTCCAGCATACGCCCGGCTACCAGTTCGTAAACCGCCCGTTCGTCTTTGGAGAGTTCGCCGGGCAGGTTCTCGGTAACGATTAAGGCGTGGTGGTCGGTCACTTTGCCGTCATTCACGCTGCGGCGGTTCAGGGGTGTGCCGTCCAGCCCTGCGGCATACCCGGCAAAGCGGGGGTATTGCCCTAACAGGGCGACACGCTCCGGCATTTCATCGAAAACGTCCTCCGATATATAGCGGCTTCCGGTTCTCGGGTATGACATCACTTTCTTTTCATACAGGCTTTGCGCTATGGAAAGCGTCTTGTCAGCCGAGTAATTCAGCTTTGTATTGGCTTCCTTTTGCAGCGTGGTAAGGTCGTACAGAAGCGGCGGTTCTTGGCTGGCTTCTTTCCTCTCAACGGATTTAACGGAAAGCCGCCCGGCATCCTTTACCCGTTGCAGGGCGGCTATGGCTTCGGGCTGCTGTTCCCACTTGGCGGTCGATTGGGCGGTAAAACTTATTCCCCCGCTGGCGGTATGGGCTTTGAGTTGCCAAAACTTGGCGGGTACGAAATGCTTGTTCTCCAAATAGCGGCTGCATATCATCACGAGCGTGGGTGTCTGCACCCTCCCCAGCGAGAACACCCCCTGCCCGGCGGCTACGCTCAACGCTTGGGTGGCGTTTATCCCTATCAGCCAGTCCGCTTCGCTGCGGGATTTGGCGGAAAGGTAGAGGTTATCGTAACATTCGCCCGGCTGCAAGTTATCCAGCCCCTCACGGATTGCCTTGTCGGTAAGGCTGCTTATCCACAGGCGCACAAATGGTTTTCGGCAGTTCAGGTAATGGAAGATGTAGCGGAAGATTAGCTCACCCTCACGCCCGGCATCGGTGGCGACAATAATCCGGTCGCACAGGTCGAACACTTCCTTTATCACTTTCAACTGTTTCAGAACGCCGGGGTCTGCCTTGTAGCCTTTCTCCGCTTTCACCTGACGGGGGATTAATTGGAAATCGGGCGGCAGTATGGGCAGGCTCTCCCTGCGGAAGTTCGCCACGCCATAGGCTTCCGGCATGGCAAGCTGGATTAAGTGGCCGAACGCCCATGTCACCATATACCCGTTGCCGGAAAGATAACCGTCATTACGCTGGGTCGCCCCGATGATGCGGGCGATATCCTTTGCCACGCTGGGCTTCTCTTATCACAAGTAAATTATTATCCAAAGCCTTTATTTTTGTCTGTCTGTA
>ERZ791917.168-NODE-168-length-90019-cov-16.604597_pt1 | contig 90019 bp, 80 predicted proteins | sample MGYA00510138_ERZ791917 | MGnify/ENA primary metagenome ERZ791917 (study PRJEB30046, sample SAMN00792102) | human gut metagenome | study: EMG produced TPA metagenomics assembly of the A metagenome-wide association study of gut microbiota in type 2...
GCCGCTCCCCAGGCAGCCCCGGAGCCTGCGCCTCAGGCAGCAGCTCCGGCCCCGGCCGTAAATGAGCAGCCAGCCGCCAAGGAAAAGCCGGCGGAACCGGAGGAATTGCCTCCGGGCGTAAAAAAGGCGCTTTCGGTATTTGGCGGTAAGGTATATAAAGAAGAACCATAACACAATTTCAGGAGGAATGAACCAATGTTTAAAGGCGGAATGGGTATGAACAACATGCAGGGCATGCTGAAGAAAGTACAAAAAATGCAGAGCGAAATGAGCAAGCTCCAGGAAGAGCTGAAGGAGCGCACCGTAGAAGCCACTTCCGGCGGTGAAGCCGTAAAGGTCGTGGTCAACGGCAACAAGAACCTGGTAAGCCTGACCCTGTCCCCGGACGCAGTGGATCCGGAAGACGTAGAAATGCTCCAGGACCTGATTGTGACGGCTGTCAACGAAGCCATGAAAATGGTGGACGACATGACCGAAAAGGAATTGGGCAAGGTTACCGGCGGCATGAAACTGCCCGGCATGTTTTAAGGCAAAATCATGCGAATGGTAAAACCCATGGCCCGGCTGTACGAACAGCTGCGGAAGCTGCCGGGCATCGGGTCCAAGTCCGCCCTGCGGCTGTCCTACCATGTGCTGGACATGAAGCAGGAGGATGTAGAGGCTCTGGCCCAGGCCCTTTTGGATGCGAAGAAGCACGTCCATCTGTGCCGGCAGTGCTTTGATTTGTGCGAAGGGGACCTGTGCGAAATCTGCCAGGACGCCAAGCGGGACCAAAGCCTGGTGTGCGTGGTGGAACAGCCCCAGGATGTAGCTGCCATGGAACGGACCCGGGGCTACCAGGGCCTGTATCACGTGCTCCACGGAGTCCTGTCCCCCCTGGATGGTATTGGGCCGGACCGGCTGAAAATCCGGGAACTGCTCCGCCGTCTCCAGGACGGAAAAATCAAGGAAGTGATCCTGGCCACCAATTCCGATGTGGAAGGGGAAGCAACGGCCAATTATTTGGCCGGATTGATCCGTCCCACCGGGGTGAAGGTCAGCCGGATTGCTCATGGTCTGCCGGTAGGCGGGGACCTGGAATATGCGGACGAACTGACCCTGTATAAAGCGCTGGAAAACCGGCGTGAGTTATGAAAGGTGAAATACCATGGAAGTTTGGGCTGTAGGCGCTGCGGCGCTGGTTGTGCTCTTTATTGTCATCAATATGTTTTCCCTGTCCCTGAAGCTTTTGTGGAACGGCTTCTGCGGCATGGTGCTGTTGTGGATTTTCAATATGGTAGGCTCCCTGGTGGGCGTAACGCTGCATATTGATGTGGTTTCCGCCCTGGTAGCCGGTTTCTTCGGCGTCCCCGGGGTTGTCCTGCTGCTGCTGTACCAGCTGGCGGGGCACTGAGCCTATGGAACTGCATAAATCGGATAACGAAAAAGTCCGGATTTTGTGCTACCTGATGATCGGCGGCACTGCGGCCCTGTTTGAATGGGCGCTGGTTTACCTGTTTAGTCAGGTCTGGGGCTGGAATTATCTTCTGGCCACAGCCCTGGCCTATTTCTGTTCCACAGTCTGCCACTACCTGGCCACCAATATCTGGGTTTTTACCAGTGGTGTCCGGTACAGCAAATCCAAAGAGTTTTCCCTGGTGCTGCTGGTTTCCACCATGGGATTGGTACTGAATGTGCTGCTGATGCGAATTTTCGTTGGAGCCCTGGGCTACAGCGTAATGCCGTCCAAAATTGCAGCCTCTGCCCTTGTGACAGTTTGGAACTATTGTTCCAGGAAAAAATGGATTTACTAAAGGAGTAAGTTTGCCATGCTTCGTCAAATCGTAGACATCGATGCATTTCACAAGGTGCTGCTGGTGCACAATTATAGTGCCGGAAAACAGACCTTTTTCAGCGGCATCCACAAAAACGTGGATAAGATGGCCAAGCAGCTGCTGCAGCTGTACGGACCGGATCGGTTCGAATACGTCCAGGTCTCTACTTTTGCCGCCACCCAGGAAGTGGGCCGGCGGATCTGCGAAGAAAAGGTGGAGTGGGTGATTGTGGCCGGCGGGGACGGGACCCTGCGGGCTTTGGTGGAAGTTTGTGTGGATGCGGATTACTGGCCCTATGTCAGTATCTATCCGGCAGGCACTGTGAACCTGGTGGCCAAAGAGCTCCAGCAGCGCACCGACGTGAACAACTGGATGTTCCAGGTTTCCAAGGGCTTTACCACCCCGGTCTGCCTGGGCCGGGCCAACGACAGGATTTTCCTGACCGTGGCCGGGATTGGGGTGGACTCCCTGGTGGTGGATAAGGTGACCCCCAAGGAAAAGAAATATCTGTCTACGCTGGCCTATGTGCGCCAGAGCGGCAAGGTGGTGGGCAGCGAAATGCTCCTTCATAACTGGAAGTACCGCTTCCAGGTAATGATTGATGATGATGGGGTTTGGCACGAGGCCAGCTCCGCCATTGTTACCAAAAGCCGCTACTATGCCGGCCGGTTCTCCCTGGTGAATGGGGGCTCCCTGTCCAATCCTGTGTTCCACGTGTGCCTGTTTACCAAGGACCGGTGCGTGGATTTCCTGCGCTATACGGCCCTGATTGCAGCCGATATGCTGAGCCTGGACAAAAGCGTGGAAATCTACCCGGCGTCCCGGGTAGAAATTCGCTGCAACGTGAAGCAGTTTGCCGCAGAGCTGGACGGAGACGCGGTGGTCACGTCGCCGTTGTCCATTTCGCTGCTTCCCAAAGCACTCCAATTTATTTCGTAAGGAGCGGCTACTGTGAAAAAAATATCTCTTGGGGGACTGATCGTACTCCTTTTTTTGGCAATTGAATTCGTCTACAACTGGACCCTGGTCCAGGACATTCGCCCCTTTCCCTGGGCAGAATGCTGGTACCATGCCCTGAATGGCTTCCTCCGGGACCTGCTGCTTATGGGGGTGGCCCTGTTCCTGTACCGGGAGCGGCGGAGAATCAAGGACAGAACCCTCCGGTATTTTCCGGTGGTAGTGGTGGGCATTCTGTATCTGCTGGATGCGGTGTTTATGGTCACCTACCTGGAAATGGATACGGGCTTTATGACCGTCCTTTCCGTAATTACCGGGCTGTTCAACAATATTGTCCTGGTACTGCTGTGCGCCATGCTGTACCACCACTGGCCCAACCGCCCTATGAAGGCCCTGTATTTCCTGGCGTACTATTTCACCTGCATCATTATGCTGGGGGACGCCATTTACTTCTGGAATACCTCCATGCACGTGGAAAGCGTGCTGTTTGAGAACCTGAACTGGTATGCGGCCAAGGGCATTCTGGAAACCACAGCACCCTGGCAGCTGGCCGTAATCGCAGTGGTGCTGCTGGCCTTTATTCCCCTTTTCCGGGTGGTGCATCCCAAACGGAAAAAGCCCAACCTGCCCTGGTCCCTGCTGTGCCTGGTGATGTTTGCCATGGGCCTGAATGTGGCCTATGCGCTTTTGGCGGAAGGCACCTACAAGGCCATTGACAGCGTCAGCGGCCTGGATATCGAGGTGGACCTGGAAAAGACCCGGAAACCTACCCGCAACAGCATTGCTTATCCCATTAACGTGAACTTTGTGGGCAAGGCCCTGTTCAAGACGGATAAGGTGGTCAAGGAGCCCTGGAAGTATACGGAACGGACCTTGACGGACCAGGATAAGGAAGCCCTGTCCAAGCTGGGCATCTATCCCAAACCGGAAGCGGTGCCCCGGCAGCAGCCGGCCTACGACCGGGTGGTGCTGCTGATTTTGGAATCCGTGCACCGGGACTACATTCATTACTACAATTCCAATATTCCGGCGGAAACCACTCCATACCTGGACTCCCTGCTGAAACGGTATCCCAAGGTGGACCATTACTACTCCTCGGCGGTGCCTACCACCCAGGGCCTGAATGCCACCTTCCGCTCCCAGCTGATCTACGATGGGGACCTGCCGGGAGAAAACCAGCCGTCCCTGTACCGCTCTATGCAGGGGGCGGGCTACACCGGCTATTTCCTCAGCGCCTCCAGCCGGTACTACAACAATGAGTACCGGGAGTATCCGGCCCAATTTGGCATGGAACATTACCTGGCCAAGGAAGACATTGCCGGTATGGGCTACAAGGGTGCTAGCGGCTGGGGCTTTCACAATGATGTGATGTACGATGCCGCCCTGCGGATCTTGAATGAGCACAAAAACGACAAGCTGCTGCTGGTCTGCAAGACCCTGGATATGCATCAGCCCTATCCCTATTACGGCTACAGCTATGCAGAAATGCCGGAATCCGTACGGGATCAGGGAACGGCCACGGTCTGCGGCATGTACTGGGTGGACAAGACCTTGCAGCACTTCTTTGCGGAAGCAGATGCGGAAGGACTGATGGATGACCGGACCCTGTTTATCGTTACGGCGGACCACAACCCCCATTCCGGGGGTGAATACAAGACCCTGGTGGATAATCCCCAGGATAAGCAGAGTGTAGCTCCCATTCCCTTGCTCTTTATCTCCAAAAATTTGGCGCCGCTCTTCCAGCTGGACGAAACCATGTATGCCAGCCAGGAAGATTTGGCACCTACCCTGCTGACCCTGGAAGGCCAGCAGGTGCCCAAGGAATTCATGGGCCGGGATCTGCTGACGACCGCAGCTCATCCCTATGGTTTGGGATACTTTGGAGGCAAGGCCTACTACTATGCAGCCGATGATTACATCATTGCCACCTTGGACGAGGAGCATCCGGATACGGAAGCCAAAGATGCCCTTGCCAACTACATTATGTACAACTACATCAATCGGCATATTGAATTTCAACCTAAATAAAAGGGCAGCAGGCCCCGCCGTTGGCGGCCCGCAGGCTGGGGGATACGTCCCCGGGAGGGTGTGCAGGCTGCGCACCCTCTTTCTTGTACCTGGCAGGTTCCAGACGGAGGCTGTTGCCCTTTCTGCTTATTTTTACCAAGGAGGTGTTTGCGTGGAAAACAGCAGCAGGGAAGGAACCTTTACTTCCCGGTTACGGCGCATCATGAGCGTTATGGTGCCCATCCTGATTACCCAGATGGCCATCCAGGGGCTCAGTTTGTTTGACACGGTCATGAGCGGTCACGCGGGCACCAATGAACTGGCCGGCGTGGCCATTGGCGCCAATATCTGGATGCCCCTGTTTACCGGTTTAAACGGCATCCAGCAGGCCCTGACCCCCATTGTGGCCAACTACCGGGGGGCCGGGGAGAACAAAAGCATTGCCGGAGCTGTGTTCAGTGGGCTGGTGCTGTCCTGCCTCCTGACGGTGCTGGTCATTACCGCGGGGATTCTCTTTTTGCCGTCCATTTTGGGCACCATGAACCTGACCCCGGAAGTATACCGGGTGGCCTACCGCTACCTGGGTTTTTCCGCTTTCAGCGTTCTGCCCCTTTTTGCCTCCAATATGCTCCGCTGTTTTGTAGACAGCATGGGCTATACCCAGGTGACCATGCGGCTGTTTCTTTTGACGGTGCCCATCAACGCCGCCATGAACTATATCTTTATCTTTGGCAAGCTGGGAGCCCCGGCCCTGGGCGGACCCGGCGCCGGGGTGGGGACCTCCATTTCCTGCTGGATCCTGCTTTTATGCTTTGTGGTGGTGTTAAAACGCCTGAAAGTGTTTGCCGGCTACCGGATTTTTGATCCTTCCGGTTTTTCCTTTGCCCATTTGCGGGAACACCTCCGGGTGGGACTTCCCATGGGCGTGGGAATCTTCCTGGAAACCAGTATTTTCGGGGTGGAATGTTTGTTTGTGGCCCGCTTTGGCACCATCGCTGTAGCTGCCAACCAAGCCGCTATGAGCTTTTGCAGTATGCTGTACATGATTCCTTTGAGCTTTTCCCTGGCGCTCACCATTTTGGTGGGGGCGTATGTGGGGGCGGCGGACTTTCGGCTAGCCAAAAAGTACGCCTCCACGGGCCGGCTGGCCAATCTGATGACCGGAGCCTTTTTCGCCGCTGTGCTGCTTTTGGGCCGGGACTGGATTGCGGCCCTGTACACCACGGATCCCAGCCTCATTGGACCCATCAAGCATTTCCTGATTTTTGCGGTAGCCTTCCAGTTCTGTGACAGTACCGCCGCCCCCATTCAGGGGGTACTCCGGGGCTACAAGGACGTAAAGGCCACCTTCTATTCGGCTCTGGCGGCCTACTGGCTGATTTCCCTGCCGGCGGGGCTGTTTTTGGACCACGGGGTGCACCTGGGTCCGGACGGCTACTGGCTGGGGCTGATTACGGGCATCTTTTTCTCCGCCCTGTTTCTGACCTTGCGGCTCCGGTATATTGAGCGCAAGGTCAGTGGGCCGGCGCTGGAGTAGGGAGCGTGTTCCAAAGCACGGCTGTCCTATGGTATACTAGAAAACATACTAGAGAACGGACGGGCCGGGGCGGAAACCCTGCGCCCGGCTGGCAGAGAAAGGGAGAGCTATCGTGGGATTATTTGATGCGTTAAAGGGTGCCGGTAAGGACGAAGCCATGCGGCCCAGCCCGGTACGGGAATTTCTGGGAGAAGAATTGTATGCGGTGGACTGCCGGGGCGCCAATTTGTATGTGCACCAAAATGCCGTGGTCATCGACAAGACCGGCGGCGGACTGTGGAACCTGGGGGACAACAATTTCAAGGTGATTCCCTTCCGGTCCATTGTGGCTATCCAGGCCAAGCTGGAATCCACAGTGCTAAGCGGCTATATCGAGTTTGAGACAGCCAACAGCCCCTTAAGTGTGGGCAGCGACAACGCAGAACGCTCCAGTGAAAACAGCGTCATCCTCAGCGGCAGTAAGGAAAGGTATGCCCAAGCCAAAGAGGCCTTGCAGTATATTTTTAGTCATATTTGTTAGTCCTAGCGGATGCGCCGGAAAAGGCGTTTCGGAGCATAAAAAAATCGGAAGCCTGGGAGCTTCCGATTTTTTTATGCCTGTTTTTAGCTGTGGGCTTCCGAGACCTGCAGCGTTTTTTCTTTCCGGGGCCAGTTTACGTAGAGCATTCCCGCCAGAATGCAGGCTGCTCCGATAAAGCCGTTGGTACCAAAGGTTTCCTGGAACACCAGGGTGCCCAGAATGGAGGCGGACAGGGGAGTGATGGCGCAGAACATACCGGCTTCGTCGCTGGGTACGTACTGCTGGGCCACTGGCTGGAAGGTAAAGCCAAAGCAGCTGCACATCAGAATCAGCACGGTCAGGCTCAGCAGGGTGGGGGTGTGGGTGGGAAGGGCTACTACACCCTGGAAGGCGGCAGCCCCCAGGCTGAGCAGACCCATCATGCCCATTTGTAGGATGCCCAGGGAGAAGGCATCGCTGTGTTCCACGGTAATCCCCGTGGCCACAATGTAGGCCCCGTAAAACAGCCCGGAACCAATGGCGAACAGGTCCCCTGCGGCAAAGCTCAGGGAGGCGCCGCCCAGGGTCAGGAAGCCTACGCCGGTAAGGATGGCCAGAACTCCAATGACGATGTGCCGGTCCGGCAGCCGCCGGTAGATGATGGCGTTCAGGATGGGGACAAAGGCCAGGGCCGTATTTTCCAAAAAGGCCACCATGTGCACGGCGGAAGTCCGCAGGCTCATCATTTCACAGCCCATAACAAAGAACAGGGTCAGTCCCAGAAGAAAGCTTTTGGGCAGCAGCTGAGAATCCGCTTTCAGTTCCCGGTACAGGTGACGGCAGAAGATCAGGGACAGGATCAGACAGGAAATGGTAAAGCGAATGCCCAGCACCATGAAGGGGGCCAGTTCCTGTAAGGAGATTTTGGAAAAAATAAAGGCACAGCTCCGGGTCAGGATAACAAAAGCCAGCAAAATTTTCGCAGCTCGGGTACTCATGGAACATTCCTTCTTTTCCTTAAATTTTCTCTATTATAAATCCAAAAAGGTATTGTGTAAAACGCAACTTATACAATATAATTGTGTGGAATCCGCATAATGAGCTGCTTCCTAAAGGGAGATGGAATCATGGAAACCAATAAATATAAAGCCCTGCTGAAGGCGGTGGAACTGGGCAGCATTACGGCAGCCGCCCAGGAGCTGGGCTATTCCCCTTCCGGGCTGACCCGGCTATTGGACGGGCTGGAAAAAGATCTGGGATTTCCCGTACTGACCCGGGGGCCCCAGGGGGTGGGCTTTACCCACGAAGGGGAGGAGCTGCTGCCGGTGTTTCGGGAGCTGTTGCATTGGCAGGGCCGGTTAAATGAGTACTGCGCTGCCATCCGGGGGCTGGAGCAGGGGGAATTGTTTGTAGGCAGCTACTACAGCATTGCTGCCCGCTGGCTGCCCACCATCCTCCAAAAATTCCAGCGGGATTATCCGGGCATCCGGATCCACGTCCAGGAGGCTGGCAACAGCCGGCTTTTGGAAGGCTTGCAGGAGCGGCGGCTGAGCTGCGTTTTGTTCAGCCGGCCCCAGAATTACAGTGGGGAATGGCTGCCTCTCTACAGCGACCGCTATGTGGCCTGGATTCCCGAAAGCTTTCCCCAGGCCCGGCAGGCAGCCATTTCCCCTGAGGAGATTGCCCAGCTGCCCTTTATTGAACCCTTTCCCCACCAGGGAACCACCATCGAGGCTTTTTTCAAGAAGTACCATATCCAGCCGGATGTGCGATTTACCACCAGCGATATGTACACCTGCTGGTGCCTGGTGGAAGCGGGGCTGGGCGTTTCCATGGACAATGAGCTCAGCTCTTCCCGCTGGCAGGGCAGGGTCAAGGTGCTGCCCTTTACCACCGGGGAAAAATTGGAACTGGGCATTGCCCTGCCTTCCTACCGGGATGCGTCCCCAGCCCTTAAAAAATTCATTGAGTATGTCCAGAATTTTGTGGCTGAGGTCAAGGCAAAAGAAAGAACCGCCGGCAAAGTCCAGCAAAAATAGGCAAAAAAATTCCGCCGGGGTATCGGCGGAAGGAAAAACGCTTACATCGAAAAATGGAACACAATGCCCACCACGGCAGAAGCTGCCAGGAACGCAATGGGGTGGACGCTTTTAAAGCGCCGGGTCAGGTACACAAGAATCAGGGCTACCAAAAGGGCCCGGCCGTTAAACAGGGCCATAACGTTTCCTGTGCCCCAGGCTTCCGGATGGAACAGGGTGACCTTGGCTACCAGGAAACCTGCCGCGGCAATCAGGCCCGCAGAAGCTGCCCGAAGCCCGTACATGACGGCCTTCACGTATTTGCTGTCGCCAAATTTTTTCAGAAACTGGAAAATAATCAGGATGACAATGACGGACGGGGTAATAAGCCCCAAAGTAGCAATCAAGGCACCCTGGAAACCGGCAATGTGGTAGCCCACATAGGTAGCGGTGTTGACGCCGATGGGGCCGGGGGTGGATTCGGATACGGCAATCATATTCAGCAGATCCGTTTCCGTAAACCAGCCGGTGGTGGAGGCCAGTTTGGTCAGAAAGGGAATGGTGGCCATGCCGCCCCCAATGGCAAATAGGCCAATTTTGGCAAATTCATAGAACAGTCGAAGCAGCAGCATCAGAGTTCACCTCTCACTTTCTTGGCAGCCAAGCCCACAATCCCGGCCAGGACTACCAGATAAGCTGGGGAAATATCCACGAACAGGTTCACCAGCATAATGACCAGAAATAGCCCAACGGTGAGTTTGTCCACCAGGGCGCTTTTGGCCAGCTTGAAGACGGCATTGAAAATCAGGACACAGACGCAGATCCGGATGCCGGCAAAGGCATCTTTTACAATCAACAGGTCTGCAAAGTTGGACAGGAATGCGGCAATGGCCGTAATGATGATCACCGAGGGAGTGGCAACCCCCAGGGTAGCCACAATGCCGCCGATGGGTCCTCTGCGCTTATCCCCAATGAAAGTTGCCGTGTTCACGGCAATGACCCCGGGAGTGCACTGGCCTACGGCAAAGTAGTCTGCCAGCTCTGCTTCCGTGGCCCAGTGGTATTTTTCCACCACTTCCGCCTGGAGAATGGGCAGCATGGCATACCCGCCGCCAAAGGTTACCGCCCCAATACGGGCAAAAACAAGAAATAATTGGATAAGTTCAGACATCATGCACCTCCGTTAACTTCCTTCAGTGTAACACCCAGGAAAGAAGCTGTAAATATAGAAACAGGTACAGCTGCGGACTGACAAAATATTTTCGCAAAAAATCACAAATTTGTCCGGGGAATCTCCGGGAAAAAATTGTAGATTTGTTCAAACTGTACTATAATGAACCTGTATAAGCTGAAGAAATTTGTAGGCGGTGTTCCGCAGAAAGGCTGCTTTGTGAAAACATATTTATTGGCGTTGACCATTTCGTTGATTTTAAGCTGGCTGCTTACTCCTTTTGTAAAGAAACTGGCATTCCGCGTAGGGGCGGTGGACCGTCCCAATGCCCGTAAGGTGCACCACCGGATTATGCCGAGAATGGGCGGCCTGGCCATTTTTATCGGCTTTATGGCGGCGGCGCTGACCTGTATGGAACTCACCCGGGACGTGGTGGGCATCCTGCTGGGCGGCACGGTGATTGCTCTTGTGGGCATCTTGGATGATATGTTCCAGCTGGCCGCCAAAGTTAAGCTCCTGGGGCAGATTGTGGCAGCTCTGGTACCGGTATTTTTCGGGGTCCGGATTGAATGGCTGAACAATCCTTGGGGTGGTTATTTTTATTTGAACTACTTATCCATACCGTTTACGGTATTTTGGATTGTCAGCTTCACCAATGTGGTGAACCTGATTGATGGCCTGGACGGTCTGGCAGCCGGCGTTTCCGCCATTGCCTCCGTTACGGTAATCATGGTTGCCCTGCAGCAGGGAATGTATCCGGTGGCTGTTCTTACGGCGGCCCTGGCCGGCGGCATCATCGGCTTTATCCGGTACAATTTCAACCCGGCCACCATTTTCATGGGGGATACCGGGAGCCTGTTTTTGGGCTATATGCTGGCGGCCATTTCCATTTTTGGTGCGGTAAAGAGCGCGGCTACGGTTGCCCTTCTGGTACCGGCCATTGCTTTGGGCCTGCCCATTATGGACACGGCCTTTGCCATTGTCCGCCGCTACAAAAATGGCCATCCCATTTTCAGCCCGGACAAGGGTCATATCCACCATCGCCTGCTGGCCATGGGCTTTAGCCAGCGGCAGGCTGTAATCTTTATGTATTTGATCAGCGCCGGCCTGTGCCTGACGGCTGTGCTGCTGACGGAAATGGAAGGGATGTATGCCGTGGGCCTGCTGGTATTCCTGCTGGCAGTGATTTTCATCGGCGCAAAGAAAATAGGTATCTTACAGGATAGATCTTGATATAAGGGGCGCGAGTGTTATGAACAAATTGAAAGTCATGATGATTTTCGGTACACGGCCGGAAGCTATTAAAATGTGTCCGCTGGTACTGGAAATGAAGAAGTATCCGGATTATTTGGAACCCATTGTAGCCGTTACGGCCCAGCATCGGGAAATGCTGGATCAGGTGCTGCAGCTGTTCCAGATCAAGCCGGACTATGATCTGAATATCATGACGGCCGGACAGACTTTGTACGACGTAACGGACAAAGCCCTGATGGGCCTGAAGGCTGTGCTGGAAGAAGCCAAACCGGACCTGGTACTGGTCCATGGGGATACCACCACCACCTTTGTGGGGGCGCTGGCTTCCTTCTATAAGCAGATTCCCGTGGGCCACGTGGAAGCGGGCCTGCGCACCGGCGACAAATATTCTCCTTTCCCGGAGGAAATGAACCGGAAGCTCACCGGCGCCATTGCCGACTACCACTTTGCTCCTACGGAAACCGCCAAGAGCAACCTGTTAAAGGAAAACATCAGCCCGGAAGGCATCTACGTTACCGGCAACACGGTTATTGATGCCTTAAAGACCACGGTGCGTCCTGGCTTTGATCTCCATAATCCTAAACTGGAGGAGGCCATCCGCAGCGACCATAAGCTGATTCTGATGACCACCCACCGCCGGGAGAACCTGGGTGCTCCCATGCGCCATGTGTACACGGCCCTGAAGGAAGTACTGAAGGACCACCCGGAAGCGGAAGCCATTTTCCCCATGCATAAGAATCCCAAGGTGCGGGAAGTGGCCGAACAGGTCCTGGGCAAAATGGACCGGGTACACCTGATTGAGCCCATGGACTATGAACCCTTTGTAAACCTGATGGCCGAGGTGGACATTGTTCTCACCGATTCCGGCGGCATTCAGGAAGAAGCCCCGGCACTGGGCAAACCTGTGCTGGTGCTACGCAATACCACTGAACGGCCGGAAGCCGTTACAGCCGGTACCGTAAAACTCATCGGCACCGGGAAGGAAGATGTATATGCGGCTACCAGCCGCCTGTTGGGAGATCCCAAATACTACAAACAAATGTCTGAAGCAGTCAATCCCTATGGGGACGGCAAAGCCTCCCAGCGGATTGTTTCCTTCCTGCTTCACACCCATGGATATCCGGTGGAACTGATGCCGGAGTTTACCACGGAGAAAAAATAAGCTGGTGAAGGATGGTCACGAAACAATTGGGTACTTTTGAACCCCAGGGCATTAGCCCTGCCGCTCAAAAAAATCTGAATTTACAGTTGAGACAGATTATGATCCGCCAGGGCCTGCTGGCTCTAGTGGCAATCCTGGCGGGTGCTTTGGTCTGGCACACCATAGCCGGTGCCCTGTGGGGCGCTCTGGCCGGCTTGGGAGACAGCGGTCTGGTCCTTTGGGGCATTGCCCGGGGTATGCGGAAAACGCCGGAGCGGGCTGCCGCGTATATGCGGCGTATGATGTTTACCCGCCTGGCTTATCTGCTGTTCCTGACGCTGCTGTCCCTGAAGCTCCAGGGTCAAACGGCGCTGGTGCTGCTGGGCTTTGTCTTTTTCAACGTTACCCTGTTGGTTCACATGGCCGTCTGCCATATAGAAATCTACAAAACAAAAAGGAAGTGATTGCGGTATGGGAATTGCAGAAGCTGCAAGTTCGGGAGTCATCGAGTACGGGACTACCGAAGTGCTGCCCGGCATTACACTGAACATGCAGACGCTCTACATGTCCTGGCTTACCATGTTTATTGTGGCAGCAATTGTTTTTGCAGCCACGCGGCGGGTACAAATGATACCCTATGGGATTCAGAACCTGGTAGAGATGTTTATTGAATGGCTGGATAAATTGATGGATGCCAACCTGGGAATCGAGGGACGACGGATTTCAACCCCGTTTGTGATTACCTTGTTCCTGTACATCTTTATTGGCAACGAATTGGGCATGATGCCTTCCATTTTTGTGCATCTGACCTCTCCCACCAACGATATCAACGTGGCTTTGGGCTTGTCTCTGACAGTTGCCGTGGCAACGTATATTATTGGTATCATCCAGCAGGGGCCGAAGTATTTCAAGCATTTGGTTTCCCCCTTTGCCTTGATGCTTCCCCTGAATTTGATCGAGGAATTGTCCAAACCGCTGACCATGGCCCTTCGTTTGTTTGGCAACATTCTTGCCGGTGAAATTTTGCTGGTAGTGCTTTACAAGCTGGTTCCCTGGGTTGTGCCCAACCTGTGGATTGGGTTCAGCTTGATCATCGGGTTCCTGCAGGCTTTCATCTTCACCATGCTGACGGTGATTGCCCTGGCGCCTATCTTTAAACAAGTGCATCACGAAAAAGAAAAATAAAAATTTTGCTGGAAAGGGTGTATAAACATGATTGACAACAACACGCTTATTATCGTAGCTTCCATTCTGGGAGCAGCTTTGATTGGGGTAGGTGCTTCCCTGGCAGCTAGCCGCGGGGACTCTACGGTAGCTTCCAAGGCTTTGGAATGCATGGCTCGTCAGCCGGAACAGGCCGGCAGCTTCCAGGTAAACATGCTGATTGGTATCGGCCTGGTTGAATCCATTCCTATCATTGCTTCCGTTATTGCCATTGTGCTGATTTTTGCCAATCCTTTTGTCCATTAATGGGCCGTTTTGAACCCCATAGGGAGAAAGGAAGTGTCGGTAAAGAATGGTAAGTATTAACTATACATTGATTGCGCAGATTGTGAACTTCATCATCCTCCTGTGGATTTTGGCCAAGTTTGCCTACAAACCGCTGCTGAAAACCATGGATGACCGCCGGACCAAAATCGTCAAGGATATGGACTCGGCAGAACAATCCCGGCAGCAGGCAGAACAACTGAAGGAAACCTATGCCAACCAGCTGAAGGAAGCCAAACAGCAGGCCAACGCCATTGTGGCCCAGGCCAATACCATGGCCCAGCAGCTCCATGACGAAGCCCTGGCAGCTGCCCAGAAGGAGCGGGAAGAACTCCTGGCTACCGGCCGGGAAACCGTGGAACTGGAAAAGAAAAAGGCCCTTCTGGATGTGCGGGAACAGATTATTGCGCTGAGCACGGAAATTGCCGGCCGGGTACTGGAGCAGAAACTGAATTCTGCCGAAGACCAGGCTCTCATCGCCAAAGTAACCGATGAGACAATGGCAGAGCAAAAGAAATAACAAAAGTCCCTGTAAAAAGGAACTGTGGAGGCAGTAAAACCTATGAACAGTGAAAATAAGGCAGCTCTGTGGAAACAGATCCTGGATCGCGTGACCCTCACTGACGATGACAAGGCTCTGTTTGAGAGGCAATCCATCCTGCCGCTCACAGTCAGTACGGCACAGCCTTTGTCGGCTGAGGAAGTGAAGCTGCTCCAAAGCCTGCTGGCCGAGAAGTTTGGCAAGCCGGTGATTTTGGACAGCCAAAAGGTGGATCCCAAGCTGGTAGGTGGTGTGCTGGTGCAGTATGGCGACCATATTTTTGACGCCAGCATGAAGCGGCAGCTGGAAAAGATGGACAACATCATGAAGGCCATCCACCTGAGCAACCAGGATTTGGATGCGTCCCAAAGCATAACGGATTCCCTGGCCAAAGGGGTCCAAGAGTATCAAGATAAGGTTGACCTGGAAGAAATTGGCGTGGTCGAAAAGGTGGGCGACGGTATTTGTACCGCCAGCGGCCTGGGCGGCGCCATGAGCGGCGAATTGGTAGCCCTCCGGGACGGCGTTTACGGCATGGTCCAGAACCTGCGGGAAAAAGAAGTAGGTATCGTGCTTTTGGGCGGCGCCGATAAGATTAAAGAAGGCGACATTGTGCGCCGGACCGGCGAAGTTATGGAAATCCCTGTGGGTTCCGAAATGCTGGGCCGGATCATTGACCCGCTGGGCCAGCCCCTGGACGGCAAGGGTGCCATCAAAACCACCGCGTTCCATGCCATTGAATCTCCCGCTCCGGGCATTGCCGCCCGGCAGCCTGTAGACGTACCGCTGCAGACCGGCCTCAAGGCCGTGGATGCCCTGGTACCTATTGGCCGGGGGCAGAGAGAACTGATTATCGGGGACAGAGGTACCGGCAAGACGGCCATCGCCATCGATACCATCCTGAACCAGAAGGATCAGAACGTTATCTGCATTTATGTGGCCATTGGCCAGAAAGCATCTTCTGTGGCCCGGCTGGCCCATACCTTTGAAAAGTACGGGGCTGCCGGCTACACCCTGATTGTGGCGGCTACCGCTGCTGATACGGCACCTATGCAGTATCTGGCACCCTATGCCGGTGCCGCAGTAGGGGAATATTTCATGGACCAGGGCAAGGATGTGCTGATTGTCTATGATGACCTGAGCAAGCACGCAGTGGCCTACCGTGCCATGAGTCTGCTGCTGCGCCGTCCCCCCGGACGTGAAGCCTACCCTGGCGATGTATTCTACCTGCACTCCCGGCTTTTGGAACGGGCCTGCCGGAGAAATGCCCGCCACGGCGGCGGCTCCATGACGGCTCTGCCCATTATTGAGACCCAGGCCGGGGACGTCAGCGGATATATTCCCACCAACGTAATTTCCATTACCGACGGCCAGATTTATCTGGAAACCGACCTGTTCAACTCCGGTGTCCGTCCGGCTATCAACGCCGGCCTGTCCGTATCCCGGGTAGGCGGCGCAGCCCAGACCAAAGCCATGAAATCCGTGGCCGGTACCCTGCGGCTGGCTCTGGCCCAGTATCGGGAACTGGCCGCTTTTGCCCAGTTCGGTTCCGATTTGGACAAAGCCACCAAGGCCCAGTTGGACAGAGGCGCCCGGGTAACGGAAATGCTCAAGCAGGGCCAGTACCATCCCATGAGCATGGCCCAGCAGGTTATTTCCCTGTATGCCGTAAACAACGGCTTCCTGGACGAAGTGCCTCTGGAAGATGTGACCCGGTATGAACATGAAATGCTGACCTATATGGAAAGCCATTGCGCCATTATCCTGACCCGGCTGACCAAGGAACAGAAAATGGCCGATGACCTGAAGCAGCAGCTGGAAGAAGCCCTGGACGAATTCGGCAAGCTGTTTGCACCTTCCAATCCGGACGCTGTACCCAGCGCTGCTGCCCCTGAAAGAGGGTGAGCCCAGTGGCAAACACCAGCGGCATTAGAGCCCATATGAAAACCGTGGGCAGTATCAGCAAGATTACCGGCGCCATGCAGATGGTGGCGTCGGCCCGGATGCACCAGGCCCAGCAGCGGGCCAATGCCAGCCTGCCGTACGCAGATAAGCTGCGCGGCCTGCTGCAGCTGGCCCTTAGTGACCCGTCCGTGATGGCGCACCTGGACTATTCCCAGAACCCGCTTTTGGAAAAACGTCCGGTGTACAAAACGGCCTACATCATTATGGGGTCCGACAAGGGCCTGGCCGGTCCATTTAACAACAACATCGTCAAGTTTACCGGCGTAGAGCTCCGGGGCAAGGAAGATTCCCCCCTGCTTACCGTGGGCAAGCAGATGCAGATTGGCCTGAACCATTGGGGCTACAGCATCGCCAAAAGCTGGAACGGTTTCTCCGAAAAGCCCACCTTTGAGGCGGCGGAAGAAATCGCCGACTACGCGGAGGCCATGTTTACCCATGGGGAAGTGGATGAGGTGAACATCATCTACACCTACTTCAAATCCGCCATGGTGCAGCTGCCCCGGACCATTCCTCTCCTGCCCCTGCAGCCCAAGGCTGGGGACAAGGCAGAAGAGGATGCCGTAAAAGTATGGGATACCCAGGACCAGAGCGATTTTACCACCCTGCTCTTTGAGCCGGAACCGGCACAAATGCTGTCCTACCTGGCCCATTACTATATGCGCAGCCAGATCTTTACGGCACTGATCCAAAGCTCCGCCTGTGAGCTGGCCGCCCGGATGACGGCCATGACCACCGCAACGGACAACGCAGAAACCCTGTTGGGCAAGCTGCAGGTCTACTACCAGAAGGTCAGACAGGCCAGCATTACCACCGAAATCAACGAAATTGTCGGTGGTGCAGAAGCTTTGAAATAAGGGAGGCACCATCGTGTCTGAAAAAAATAAGAATGCAATTGACGCGGCAGTGGCCAAACTTTCCGCCAAGACCAGAGGTCATGTGGGGAAAGTGGTCCAGGTCATGGGTCCTGTAGTGGATATCCGTTTCCCGGACAAGGAACTGCCTGCCATCTATAATGCCATCACCATTGATGCCCAGGCGTCTAAAGACGTCCATGTCAAGCTCACCGCAGAAGTGGTGCAGCATATTGGCAACGATGTGGTCCGTGCCGTAGCCATGAGCTCTACCGACGGCCTGACCCGGAACATGGATGCCCTGGATACCGGCAAGCCCATTACCGTTCCTGTAGGCAAGGGCTGCCTGGGCCGGGTTTTCAACGTGCTGGGGGAAACCGTGGACGACGATCCCACCCCGGTGGACGCTGCCGACTACTGGCCCATTCACCGGCCGGCTCCCAGTCTGGCTGACCAGGCTACAGAAACGAAAATCATGGAAACCGGCATCAAGGTCGTGGACCTGATTGCCCCCTATTCCCTGGGCGGCAAGATTGGTCTGTTCGGCGGCGCCGGCGTAGGCAAGACCGTGCTGATTATGGAACTGATCCATAACATCGCCACTAACCACGGGGGTTTTTCCGTGTTCTCCGGCGTAGGGGAACGTACCCGGGAAGGCAACGACCTGTGGGGCGAAATGAAGGAATCCGGGGTTATCGACAAGACGGCCCTGGTGTACGGCCAGATGAACGAACCCCCGGGAGCCCGTATGAGAGTAGGGCTGACGGGACTGACCATGGCCGAATATTTCCGGGATGTAGGCGGCCAGGATGTGCTGCTGTTCATCGACAATATTTTCCGGTTTATCCAGGCCGGTTCTGAAGTATCCGCCCTGCTGGGACGTATGCCTTCTGCTGTAGGCTATCAGCCCACCCTGGCCAACGAAATCGGCGGCCTGGAAGAGCGGATTACCTCCACCCGCACCGGTTCCATTACCTCCGTGCAGGCCGTTTACGTACCTGCCGATGACCTGACGGACCCGGCGCCGGCAGCAACCTTTGCCCACTTGGATGCAACTACGGTACTGTCCCGTGAAATCGTGGAATTGGGCATTTACCCGGCCGTGGATCCTTTGGCTTCCACCAGCCGGATTTTGGACCCCCTGGTGATTGGCCAGGAGCACTACCAGGTAGCCCGGGGCGTGCAGAAAATCCTCCAGCGCTACAAGGAGATCCAGGATATCATCGCCATTCTGGGTATGGAAGAACTGAACGAGGCTGATAAGCTCACCGTGTCCCGGGCCAGAAAGGTCCAGCGGTTCCTGAGCCAGCCCTTCTTCGTGGCAGAACAGTTTACCGGCCAGCCCGGCAAGTACGTTTCCTTACAGGATACCATCAAAGGTTTTAAGGAAATCCTGGAAGGCAAGCATGACGACCTGCCGGAAAGCGCTTTCTACATGGTAGGCAGCATTGACGAGGCTGTGGCCAAGGGCAAGAAAATGAAGGGCGAATGATATGGCCAAGTTAATGAAATTGGAAGTCCTGACTCCGGATAAATTATTGGTCCGTAGAGAGGATATTTCCTATGTGTTGTTGAATACAGTCAACGGCGGCATCGGCGTTTTGGCCAACCATGGTCCGCTGATTGCCGTTTTGGGAGAGGGGACGCTGAAACTCCAGGACGCCCACAGCCAGGTGATCCTGGTGTACGTGGAAGGTGGTTTCGCCGAGGTCAAGGATAACGTGGTTACCATCCTGACGCCTCGGGCCCAGTATGCGGAAAACATCGATGTGGCCCATTATCAGGCGGTCCAGGCAGAAGCCCAGGCCCGTTTGGACCACCCGGATGCCCTGACCGATATTGAACAGACGGAAAAAATCTTGCGGCGGGCTGAGGCCCGGCTGAAGACGGCTTCTCTCATTGGCAAAGTGAAGCCCTATCCCATTAGCGAGTAACACAGATGTAAGCTCATTTGCAGACGGATGCGGCAGGCAGGAGAGGGGGAGCCGCCATGGACTTCATCAGTAAAATGGCTGCCAGTAAAATGGGGCAGCTGCGGTTGGAATTGGTTGAACTCAATGAAAGATTGGCTGCAGCCAGTACGGACGAGCAGAAAAAGAAACTACGCAAGACCATTCAGGAAAAAGAAGTGTATTACAATATTTTGGCTGACCGCCTGCGGATGCATACATCACGTTTTTAAAACGGGAGCTGTGGAACAAAAGGCTTTTCCTTTTGTCCACGGCTCTTGTTTTTTTAGGGTGTTCCTGCCATTTGTTTCCGCAAACAGGTACAGGTATGGTATAATATTTTAGTTACAAAATTAGCGAGCGAAAAGTGGCCAGCAGTACCGTAGACATTCGAGGTGGGAGGTGCCGTACGGATTGCACAATTTTATCATTTTATTGATTACTGTCCTGCTCACGTGGTTTGTTTATGTGGATAGCCACAGACTGCCCATGAAGCACCGGAACTTTTGGATTATCGGCACCTTTTTAATGGCGCCGTTGGTATTTTTGGTGTATTTGATCCGCCGGGCACAGGTGAAGCATCATCAGGCCCTGTCCAAGCGGCAGCAGCGGGAAGCTGCGGCCCGGGAACGGTCCCGGCAGAGAAAGCAGCGGGCGGACCAGGCCCGGGCTTTGTGGAAGGAAAGACACCGTCAGCAGCTGGAAGCGCATCCTGAACTGGAAGCCCAGCGGAAGGCGGAGACTTATAAAGAACAGCATGAAATGCGATTACGCCTGGATGAACAATTGAGCACGCAGCAAGCGCGGCATGCCAAACAGATGGGCCTCAATAGCAAGTGATTTCAAGTAAGAGATGTAAGAAAGGTGTGGAACAAGGCGTGGAGAAATTGGTTGTAAGAGGTGGGCATCGTTTAGAGGGAACGGTGCGGGTCAGCGGGGCAAAAAATGCCGTGCTGCCGATTATTGCGGCATCAGTTTTGGGTACGGAAGGAAGTACCATTTTGGAAGTGCCGGAACTGGAAGACGTAGCCACCATTTGTAAAGTATTGGAATGTCTGGGTATGAAGGTTACCCATCCCCAGCCTCATGCACTAAAGATTGACAGCCGGACGATTACCAGCTGGGAAGCTCCCTATGAACTGGTAAGCACCATGCGGGCCTCCTTCCTGGTGATGGGTTCCCTGCTGGCCCGGGTAGGCCGGGCAAAGATTTCCCAGCCCGGGGGCTGTGCCATTGGCACCCGTCCCATTGACATCCATCTGAAGGGCTTTGAAGCCCTAGGTGCAAAAATTGAGCAGGGCCATGGCTATATTGAAGCTACGGCGCCCAACGGTCTGGTGGGCACCACCATTTATCTGGATTTTCCCAGCGTAGGCGCTACGGAAAACCTGATGATGGCGGCTTCCATGGCCAAAGGCACCACCATCATTGAAAACGCTGCCCAGGAACCGGAAATCGTGGACCTGGCCAACTACATCAATGTGATGGGGGGCAAGGTCCGGGGAGCCGGTACCACTGCCATCCGCATTGACGGGGTGGAAAGCATGAAGGGCGGGGAACACACGGTAATTCCCGACCGGATTGAAGCAGGTACCTTTATGGTGGCCGGCGCCATGACCCAAGGGGATATCAAGGTAGAAAATGTTCTGTGTGAACATCTGAAGCCCCTGATTGCCAAACTCCGGGAAGCAGGAGCCATTGTAGAAGAAGGCATCAACGATGTCCATGTGGTGGGCCCTAAGGAATTGCAGCCCATCACCATCAAAACCCTGCCCTATCCGGGCTTTCCTACGGATATGCAGGCTCAGGTAATGGCCATGATGTGCATTGCCAAGGGCCAGAGCTCCGTTCTGGAAACAGTATTTGAAAATCGCTTCATGCACGTAGATGAACTGCTGCGCATGGGTGCCAATATCAAAACCAGCGGCGGCCGGGCTGCCCTGGTAGAAGGCGTTCCCAAGCTGTATGGCTGCCAGGTGCGGGCTACCGACCTGCGGGCCGGGGCTGCCATGGTGCTGGCCGGACTGGTGGCCGATGGAGTCACCGAAGTGACGGATATCCATCACATTGACCGGGGCTACGAAAACCTGGTAGAAAAGCTGACCAAGCTGGGAGCCGATATCAAGCGGACAAAGTAAGGTGGAAGTATGAGAAAACGGATGGAGAGAAGTTTCTTTTCCCGTCTTTTGCATCAGACAGACGTGGGGATTGATCTGGGGACCTACCATATCCGGGTATACATGAAAAACCGGGGCATTGTCCTAAGGGAACCCTCCGTGGTTGCCTTTGATGACAGGCAGGGAAAAGCCGTGGCCATTGGGGCCAAGGCAGCCGCTATGGCTGACAAGGACTCTCCCCATATCCGGGTAATCCGGCCCTTGGTAAACGGGGTCATTGCCGAGTTTGACGGGGCCCAGGCTCTTTTGGAGGCGGCCCTGACCCGGGTGGTGGGACGGAATTTGTTCTTCAAGCCCCGGGTAATGCTGTGCGTGCCTACGGACGCCACCGGCGTGGAACGCCGGGCGGTCACGGAGGCTGCCATGCAGGCCGGTGCGTCCAAGGCCTATCTGCTGGAGGAGCCGTTAGCGGCGGCTCTGGGGGCGGGCCTTGCGGTACAGAAACCCCTGGGCTGCCTGGTGGTGACCCTTGGGGCGGAAACCACGGAAGCTGCGGTGCTCAGTATGGGGCAGCTGGTCAGCTCCGCTTCCCTGCGGCTGGGAGGGCAGGCCTTTAACCAAAGCCTGTCCCGATATATGAAAAACCACCTGAATATCCAGGTGGAGGATGCTTTGACGGAAGAAATCAAATTGGAAATTGGCACGGTGAATCCGGCTGCGGCCCGGGGCAATCTCATTGTCAAAGGCCGGGACATGATTACCGGCCTTCCCACCAGCCTGCGGCTGGACTCCCGGGATACGGCCCGGGGCATGCAGGAAGCCCTGGAAATGGTGCTGTCCTGTATCCATCGGGCGCTGGAAAAAATCCCGCCAGAACTGGCGGCGGATGTTCTGGCCCAGGGTATGGTCCTTACCGGCGGAGGCGCCCAGCTGGACGGCCTGGCACAGGTGCTGGGCGAGCAGCTGCGGATGCCCGTCCGGGTGACAGAACGGCCGGAGGACTGTGTGGCCATTGGAACAGGCCGGGCTTTGGACGAAGGACTTACCTTTCAGGAATAATGAAAACAATTTTGGGGTGCTGCTGCGGCAGCACCTTTTGTCTTAGGAGGCATACAAGTGAAGAAACGGTACACCAAATGGATGGGGCGGCTGCTTTTGGCCGGCCTTCTGCTGGGTGCGCCCTTGGGCGCCCAGGCAGCGGATATTGAGGCCATGCGGGGCGGGGTTACCCCCAAGCGGGCCCGAATCGTGCTGAGCCTGGACAAAACGGTAAAATACACGGCCCGCACCTCGGGCCGGCAGCTGATTATAGATTTCAAGGGGGATACAGAGCGGACCCAGATGGTACGGCTCCGGGATCCCCGGGTGAAACGGGCCACGCTTTCCCCCAAGGGAAAGGATAGCCAGCTGGTCATTGAGTTCCGGCAGCCGGTACCGGAGTATAAGATTTTTGCTTTAGGACGGCCCAAACGACTGGTGATTGATTTTCCCCGGGCTCCCGGGGACGAGAACCCTGCTGCGGCCAACTGGTCCAGCTCTTCCCAGTGGCTGGGCAAGGGCCTGACCTACAAGCAGAGCACCGTAAATCTGGGAGCGGGGAATGTGCGTACCTATGTACTGACCATGACGCCTAACAGCGAATTTAAGCTGGACTTTATTCCGGGCTACGGAAAAACCATCCAAAAGGGTACCCTGTCCATGATTGCCCGCCGTTCCGGGGCAGTAAGCCTGGTGAACGCCTCCTATTTTGACAGTGATATCTGGGTGGTGGGAAACCTGAAAATCCAGAACAAATGGTTGGCTTCGGAAACTACGCCTAGAACGGGTCTGGTGATTGACGCCAAGGGACAGCCTTCCATTGAAACGGGACTGGCCTACCAGGGTGTGGTGAAGGACCAGGAAGGGAACAGTATGCCCATCAGTGCGGTGAACCGGATGCGGCTGTCCAATGAACTGATTTTGTTTAACGATGGCTACGATACGGCCACGGATACCAATTCCTACGGTACCGAGGTGCAGCTCAACGGCAACAGCCGGGTAACGGCCATCAGCTCCCGGGGGGATATGCCGCTTACTGCCGGCTACAGCGTCCTGTCCGGAAACGGCCAGGGGGCCCGGTTCCTTAACGGTCTGCGCCGAGGGGAGCAGCTTACCGTAACCCAAAGCCTGGGGAACGCCCGGGCAGATGAAGCCCCTTCGGTGGGCTCTGCAGGGCCGCTTTTGGTGTGGGACGGGCTGGTGGAAGTAACCGCTGCCCAGGAGGAGATTGCCCCCGATATTGCCCAAGGACGGGCGCCCCGGACGGGCGTGGGCATCAAAAAGGACGGCACGGTGCTGGTAGTGGTGGCGGACGGCCGTTCCGACGTCAGCGCCGGCATGAGCCTGACGGAATTTGCCCGCTATTTTGTGAGCCTGGGGGCCGACCGGGCCATGAATTTTGACGGCGGCGGCTCCAGTGAAATGGTGGTCAATGGCAAGGTGATGAATGATCCTTCCGATGGGGAAGAACGGCCGGTTCGGGTGGCGTTGGGCTTCTTCCGGAAGTGACACTTCTTGCATAAGAATGGCCATTCGGTATATAATACTGGTACACTATAGAGAAACGAGGTGCTGATCATGTTGAATAAATTCATGAAAAGCAAGAAGATATGGGCGGCAGCCTTGATGATCGCCCTCCTGGCCTTTGGCATTGCCCAGGCCGCCGGCGGACGGCCCCAGAAAAGCAGCCTGTCCGGTCAGGTGGTGAGTACGGTGAACGTAGGCGCCCAGGTAACGGAAGGGGCGGTACTGGTTACCGTAAAGACTTTGGCAGGGACGGCACCCGCCGCCAGAGCCAATTGCAGCGGAAAGGTTGTTTCGGTAAGTGTAGCCCCCGGCGGACAAGTTTCGGCGGACCAAGTGGTTGCTGAAATCGAACCGTAAGACTTAGCGAAAAAGACCGACGCTTCGGCGCCGGTCTTTACCTGTATGGAGGGCATATGCACGTTTTGAACTGGAAGCGCATCTTGATTCTGACCCTGACAGGGGTTTTTGCTTTGGCGTCCCTGGTGTGGGCTGCCATTCCTACCATTGCGGTGGAAGAATTGAAACCCGGCATGACGGGCTACGGCAAAACCGTCATTGAAGGTGCCAAAATCGAAACCTTCGATGTGGAGGTGCTGGGGGTCACCGGTACGGAAACCGGCGGCTATAATATCCTGATCAAGGCCTCCGGGCCCCTGCTGCAAAAAAGCGGCGGCATTGCCCAGGGCATGAGCGGCAGTCCGGTGTACATCAACGGACGGCTGGCGGGCGCTGTGGCCTACGGCCAGGCCTTTTCCGACCCCAATTATTGTTTTCTTACCCCCATTGACGAAATGCTCCAGCTGTTTGCCCAGCCGGACCCCCGGCCTTCTGTGTTCCAGTCCGGCCAGCCCAGCCTGGCCAAGGGCACGCCGCTTATGGTCAGCGGCTTTACCACGGACGGGGTCAGCTACCTGAACGAACGGCTGAAGCCTTTTGGGCTGACTTCCTACGCCGTGCCTGCGGGAAATGCGGACCTGGACCAGGTAAAACTGGAGCCGGGCAGTTCCGTGGGGGTCTCCCTGGTACGGGGGGATATGGTGATCGGCGCCATCGGCACGGTAACCTGGACCGACGATGAGGGCCGGGTACTGGCCTTTGGGCACCCCTTCCTGCAGCATGGGGCTTCCGACTATTTTATGACCAATGCCTGGATTTTTGCTTCCGTGCCCAATATCCAGAGTGCCTTTAAGGTGGGCACCCTGGGCAAGACCCTGGGCCGGATCAGCCAGGACCGGTTGGTGGGTGTAGCGGGCCTAGAGGGGCAGAACGCCAACATCATTCCCATGTATGTTTCCGTAACCGACAAGGACCGGGGCGTGCACAAAAGCACCAATGTCCAGCTGGTAACCGATGAGGATCTGGTGCCCTCCCTGGTGGACGGGGTTACCTACAATACGGTGAGCCTGGCCAAGGACAGAAAGGGCGGCGGCACCTCCCGAATCCGCTTTACCATTACGGCCCAGGACGACCAGGACAATCCCATCCAGCTGCGCCGGGAAAATATGTTCTACAGTGCTTCCGATATTGGCAAGCTGACGGATTCCGAGCTGAACATCGCCACCGATATGCTGATGAACAACCGGTTCAACAAGGTGACCATCCAAGATGTCAACGTGGATGTGGAAACCACGGCCAGCTGCGAAGTGGCAGAGCTGGTAGGCGCTTCCATCCCTATGAAGCCAGTGGCTCCCGGAGACGTACTGCCTATTTCCGTAACCTTTAAACCCTACCGGGCAGAAGAAATTACTCGGACCATCAACTTCAAGGTGCCGGATAAGCAGCCCAGCGGGCCCATGACCCTGATTGTCCGCAGCGGCAATGCCACCAGCTGGGTGACCCGGGCCATTTCCAGCCAGCAGAAGAAAAATAACAATGACGGAGATCAGCTGGTGACCGAGGATAATCCCATGACCCAGCAGCCTCAGCGGAAACTGAAGGACTTTATTGATGAATTCAATACCATGGATGCCAACAACGAAGTAATTGTGGACCTGATGCCCAGCTATGGCCCTTCCAGCCGGAAGAACCAGCAGCAGGAAATGGGGCTGACCAGTTCCTCCCTCAGCGGCATTCTGCGGGGCAGCAAGTACAAGCAGAAATTCCCCATGGACTTTATCATCAGTGGGGAAGCCACTATTACGGCCCGGGTAAAGGGCAAATAACAAAACCGCAGCGGCGGATATTTCCTGTCCCTGGATGGGAGAATCCGCCCTGTTTTTGGCCAAGAACTGACTGTACAGTCAGCTCTTGAAGGGGGAAAATCCCTGCTGTGGTGCGGCTGAGAAGCCGTACAGAAAAAAACTTGTTTCTGTTTTCCTTTTTTGCCCTGAATGGGTTATAATATTCTGTATATCAATTGACAAGCTGTAACAGTGTTAAGGAGAATTTTATGGGGATACAACAACTTTGCCGCTGGGTGGGCCGGAAAATGCTGGATCTGTGTGCCCGCACCGGCCGCGTAGTGAATTTGTTTCTGGAGACCTGCGCCCTGGTGCGCCAGGCGGACCCCAAGGAAGTGGTGCGCCAAATGGGCAAACTGGGGGCGGACTCCCTGCCCATTGTGGGGATGACCATTTTGTGTACGGGCATGGTCATGTCGGTTCAGACAGCCAAGGAATTTGTCCGCTTTGGGGCGGCTGACTCCGTAGGCGGCATTGTGGCCATTGCCATGGGCCGGGAACTGGCCCCCATCCTGACCGGGGTGGTAGTGGCTGGCCGGATCGGCGCTGCCATTGCCGCTGAAATCGGCACCATGAAGGTGACCGAGCAGATTGATGCCCTGCGGGTGATGGCCGTAAGTCCGGTCCAGTATCTGGTGGCCCCCCGTTTTATTGCCATTATCCTGATGATGCCCATCCTGGTGGTCTATTCCAACCTGGTAGGGGATTTCGGGGGCTGGTTTGTGGCAGAAAATTATGCGGACATCAGCACCCAGATGTTCCTGGATTCCATCCAGGGCTTCATTGAGCCCTGGGATATTATCGGCGGGCTGATCAAGAGCACCTTTTTTGGTGCCATCATTGCCATCATCGGCTGCCACAAGGGCCTGACGGCCAAGCAGGGCGCCGAAGGCGTAGGGCTTGCTACCACGGCTTCCGTGGTGCTGTCCATTATCCTGATTTTTATCTGCAATTATTTCCTGTCCGTGATTTTGTACGTAAACGGAGGCTGACATGGAACAACCCATCATAGAATTTCAACAAGTGGATATGGCCTTTGGGCCTAAGGTGGTGCTGGACAAAGTCAGCTTTTCCGTGAAAAAGGGCGAAACCCTGGCGGTGATCGGCCCCAGCGGCACCGGCAAAAGTACGGTGCTGAAGCTGCTGATTGGCCTTTTGAAACCCCAGGGGGGGCACGTGGTAATCCAGGGCAAGAACGTGGAAAACTACGACGAGAAGCAGTGGAATGCCCTGCGCCAGCATATGGGCATGGTCTTCCAGTATTCGGCCCTGTTCGACTTTTTGGACGTCAGCGAAAACGTAGCCTTTGGCCTGCGGCAGCACACCAAGCTGAAGGAAGACGCCATTCAGCAGCGGGTCAGTGCCCTTTTGGCCGCAGTGGGTCTTAGCGGCAACGAACATGTGTACCCGGCAGCCCTGTCCGGGGGGATGCAGAAGCGGGTGGGGCTGGCCAGGGCGCTGGCCCTGCAGCCGGATATCATTCTCTATGATGAGCCAACAGCGGGACTGGACCCCATTATGGCCACCAACATCAGCCAGTTGATTTTGGAAGCCAAAAAGCGGCTGGGGATTACCTCCCTTTTGGTTACCCACGACATGGCTTCCGCCTTCTTGTGTGCGGACCGGGTGCTGATGCTCAGCGAAGGCCACATTGTATTTTCCGGTACGGTGTCCGAGGCCAAGCGGACCCAGCAGCCGCTAGTGCGGGCATTTATCCGCAGCGATATTTATGAAGATACCGGTGAAGGGAGCAAATGATGAAAACAGATGAGGTAAAAGTCGGAGCCGTCACCCTGGGCGGCCTGGTGATCCTGGCGCTGATGCTGACCTTTTTGGGAGTATTCAGCTTTGCCGGCAAAACGTATAAACTGAATGTAATTTTTGACGATGTGAATGGCCTGAAGGCAGGCAACGAAGTCCGGTTCGCCGGGGTGCCCGTGGGCAAGGTGGAAGACATTGTGGTGGACGGCTCCAAGGTCAAGGTGGTCATGAAGCTGGACGAGAAGCAGAAAATCCCCCGCAATTCCCAGTTCAGCATCGGCATGGACGGGGTTATGGGCACCAAATTTGTAACCATTGCACCCCCGCAAATCGCTACCGGGCTGAGCTTTAAGGCGGGCGAAACCATTACCGGCCAGCAGTCCAGCGGTATCAGCAAGATGATGGATACCTCCGGCAAGGTACTGGATAAGCTGGAAGTGGTGGTGGATGCCTTCAGCAACGTGTTTGGGGACAAGGACGTGCAGAAATCCATGCGCCAGGGCTTTGTCCAGACCGGGGAAGTGGCCAAGAACCTGAACGACTTCACCCGTTCCCTGGCTGAAATGTCCCAGCAGAACCAGGGAGATATCCACACCATGGTTACCCAGATGCGGGATATGTCCGTGCATATGAACAGCATTATGACCCAGGCGGATGCCAATGGGGCCACCGGCCAAAACGTGGCCGTTATGGCCGCCAATATGGCCGATGCCAGCCGGAAAATCAAACAGACGGCAGAATCCTTGAACAGTGTGGTTTCCGACCCGGAGATGAAGAAAGAGCTCCAGGAAACGGTCCATCACGCCAAGGCCACCTCGGAAAAGGCGGATAAGATTCTGGGCATGGTTTCCGATGCCCAGCTCCAGGCCGATGTCCTGTACGGGGACAAAAAAGGTAAATGGCGCACGGATATGGGCGCCAAACTGCCCCTCAACAAGGATGACTTTGTCTACCTGGGAGTTTCCGATATCGGGGACCGGGACCGCTTGGATTTCCATTACAATAAACGGCTGAACAAATTTATGCTGGGCCGGGCCGGAGTTATAGAAGGGGACTTTGGTGTGGGCATGGATTGGAACCTGAGCCCCAAATTTAAATTGTTCACAGATTTTTACGATTTTGACGATGCCAAACTGAAAGTCGGCGCAGAATGGGCCTTCAGCCCCAATTTATCCCTCTTGGGCGAGAGTCTGGATGTGCTGGACAACGGTTCTGAGACCGCTTATGTGGGCCTTCGGGCACATTTCTAAGCAGATTCTCAATTGACTTTAAAAATCTTACTGTTTATAATAAATAAGGCTGACTAAGTAGTCAGGAAAAACAGGAGGGCATAAACGTGAAGCACTTGCATACAAAGAAATTATTACTGAGTGTGGCTATTATGAGCGCGCTTACTCTACATACTGCGGGCGCAGCGGCTCCGGAGACCGTCAATCTGGATCTGGGCAAAACCGTGCGCATGGCACTGGAAAACAATTCCGATGTGAAGATTTCCGCTGCCGAACTGGATGCGGCCAAGGCCCAGAAGGACCAGGCAGAAGGGGCTCGCTGGGGCACTGTTTCCTTTAACCATTACAGCGGCCGGGGCGGTCAATACCAGACCACTACCGGGCGGCCTCATTTCGCCAATTCCCATACCAACGAAGTGAGCATTTCCGTGCCTATTTATTCCGGTGGTTCCCTGGAAGGCGCCATTGACCAGTCCAAGGAAAACCTGAAATACTACCAATACGGCATGGACAGTTCCTACCAGACCACCCGCTACAACGCATCGAAGGACTACTACGATGTACTCCAGGCCGCCAATACGGTAACCCTGGACAAGGAAACCGTGGACCGGCTCAGCGAGCATTTGAAGAACACCCAGGCCCAATACGCTGTAGGCGTGGTGGCCAAGGCTGACGTACTCCGTTCCCAGGTGGAACTGGTGGACGCCCAGCAGACCCTGACCCAATCCCAGAACAGCTATGAAGTGGCGGTTTCCACCTTGAACAACGAAATTGGCCTGCCCACAGCTACCCGGCTGAACCTGAGCCAGGGCCTGGAATACAAACCCAATGACTATAACCTGGACAACTGCGTAACCTACGCCATGGCCAACCGTCCGGAAATCCACCAGGCAGAAGCTTCCGTGAAAATGGCAGAAGCTGCCGAAAAGATTGCCAACGCTGGCAACCTGCCGAAACTGACCCTGGGGGCTTCCAACGAATGGAGCGATGATAATTTCCCCGGCAGCCACAAGAACAACTGGGCCGTAGGCGCTACGGTGAGCATGAACATCTGGGACTACGGCGTAACCGCCGCCAAGGTACGGGAAGCCAAGGCCAACATCATCAAGGCCCAGGAAAGCTACCGGCAGATTACCGATAATGTGCGCCTGGCCGTACGGACCAGCTACCTGAGCATGCGGGAAGCCGAAAAACGGATCAAGACCACGGAAGTGGCCGTTGCCCAGGCAGAAGAAGATTACCGTATTGCCCAGCTGCGGTACCAGGCCGGTGTGGGGACCAACACGGACGTAATGGATGCTTCCGTTTCCCTGACCACCGCCAAAAACAACTATATCCAGGCTTTGTATGACTACAACACCAATACGGCTCTCCTGGAGCAGTCCATGGGTGTTCCTGTCGAAAACCAATAATCACTTCTGCGCTCTGGACCCTGCGGTCCCAGTGCTGCCGCAGTGGTTTCAGCCTGACTAACGGAATAATATACCACCTGCATGAGCCACAAATTTGTGGACTTTTGCAGGTGGTGTTTTTATTTTCTGGCGGAGTCTGTTATACTTATAGGGTAAACAATGTCTGATTTTTCAGGAGGATGCAGATGCGGGCCAAGAAAACAAAATGGCTGCTCGTCTGTGCTGTGATCCTGCTTGGCGTATATCTGTTTCTGTGGAAACTGATCCTTCCCGCAGGACTGAACCGGGCAATCCCGTTTGTGGAGCAGACTGCTGCCGAATATATCAACGGACAATTGCAAATGAGCACGGTGGAAGTCAGTCCGGACCTGGCCTTTACCGTTAAAGATGTGGAACTGCGTACCACCCAGGGGGACCTGGTGGCCCAGATTCCGGCTCTGAAGCTGGAGCTGAATCCCTTTAAGCTGCTGGGAGGCAGCGGGGCCGTGGGAACCATTACCCATATTACCCTGGAACGGCCCCGGCTGCTCCTGGTCCAAAACGACCAGGAAGAATGGAACGTGGCAGGCTTATTAAAGCCCAGCCAGTCTTCCAGTACGGACTTTAAGGGCAAGGTAGCCATCCGGGATGGGGAACTTTCCGTGCAGATGCCCTATGGACAGTGGACCATGGGCGTGGAGGGCGAAGTGGACCCGGCCCGGAATCCGGTGTTTGGTATTCAGATGGCCCTTACCAAGGAGGACCAGACCATCCAGGTCACCGGCACCATCGATACGGACCGGCACGGCCAGATTACCATGGAAACAGGTCTGCTGCGGCTGGATGATTTCCGCAGCCTGGCGGCTCACCTGCTGCCCCTTACCGGGCTGAAAGGCCAGGTAACGGATACGTCCATTACCTGGACGGGCACTGAGGACGGCAATCATTTGTCCGGGAAGAGTACCCTGGGACAGGTGCAGGCTACCTATACCTATAACGATATCCCCCTGGACCTGACGGCCAGCGGCGATGTAGCTTTTGAAGACCTGAAGCTGACAGCCTCCGACCTGGATGCCACGGTAAACGGCCAGAAAGCCCATCTCCAGGGTTCTGTGGACCTGTCGGATATGGATAATCCCAAGGCCCAGCGCCTGACCGTGCAGGTAAGGCAATTGGATCTGTCCGCCCTGCCGGTGGAAGTGCCGGCCCAGGGCCTTGTAAATGCGGAGATTACCCTGAACGGGGACAAGGATAACCTGCTGGGAGACGGGGTGCTTACCAGTGACGCCCTGACCGTACAGGGCTATACCCTGACCCAGCTCCGGTTGCCCCTGTCCATTCAGGGCCAGAGAATAGAAGTAAACGGTGCGTCCGCAGAAGTGGGCGGCGGCAGGGCGGTGATTCATGCGTCCTACGACTGGAAGGAGCAGAGCGGCATTGGTTCCTTTGAAGCCCAGCAGATTGACCTCAGCAGTTTTGTGCCCCGGGCTGGAAGCCTGGGCCTGAACGGTACCCTGTACGCCCAGGGCAGCTACAACGACGGCACCCTGAAGCTGGAGACCGTAAGCAGTGACCTGGCCCTCCAGTGGAACGAGCTTTCCCTGAACCAGCTGGCGGTGGATGCCCTGATTACCGGCAGCGATGTTGCGGTAACCCGGCTGTCCGGCTATACGGCTGAAGGGGGCGCCCTGGCAGGTACCGGTTCCTATATAGGCGAGGCTCTGAAAGCGGATTTGTACCTTACGGATATTCCTATTACCCCGCTGCTGCGGCTGGCGGGCCAGGAAGGCAGCGGCAAGCTGTCCACCCACCTGACGGCTTCCGGCACTGCGGCCAACCCCTCGGTATTTGGCGCCTTCTCTTTGAAGGACGCAGAACTTATGGGCCTGAAAATCCAGGAAGTCCATGGGGCCCTGAACTGGGCGGACCAGAAATTGTCCTTCCATAAGGTGGAAGCTCTCATGGACCAGGGTACCCATGTGCTGGACGGTTCCCTGGACCTGAAACCGGAAGATCCGGTAGTGGATGCCACCTTGACTACCACCGGCATTCGGCTGGAACCCCTGGCGGCCCTGGCCAAAGCGCCCATTGCCATTACCGGCAACCTGACCAATACCATTACCGTCCAGGGACCCTTGTCCAACCCCAAATTCCACGGCCATGTCCATGCCTACGACGGGTCTGTGAACAAGTTCCTGGTGGATGAAGTGGACGGGGACTATACCTACGACGGCGTGGTCCTGAACTTGCAGAACTTTAAGCTCCAGGCGCTGTCCTGTACTGCTGCCTTTGCAGGGACCGTGACTCGGGACGGGGTGCTGAATCTGGGCCTGGATGCCCGGAACCTCAATCTCCTGCGGCTGCCCTGGTTTAAGGACGAGGTGAGCCTGTCAGGCCTGGTGAACTTCAGCGGCAGCATTACCGGCCGCTACACCAATCCCCAGTTCCAGGGGGTTCTCACCTCTAACTCGGTTTTCATCAATAACGTGGAATTTACCGGCCTTGCCCTGTCCTTCCAAAGCCAGGGCGGCCATGTGAATTCCCTGCAAGGTACCTTCCAGCAAAAGACCGGCGGGGACTATTCCCTGAAGGCCTATTTCGATTTTGACCAGCGGCTGATCCAGTGGACGGCAGATGTGGAGCGGGGCAATGTGCGGAGCCTGCTGCAAATGGGCGGCCTGAATCTGGACATTGACGGCTACCTGTCCGGCCGGATTGAACTGAATCCCAAAGGCCGGGGTACCGGCATGACCATCAAGGGCAAGGTGGAAGACGGCAAGGTCCGGGGCGTACCCTTTAGCGCTGCGGACTTTGATATCTACACCCTCCACGGCAACTGGCAGATTCGCAAGCTTCAGGCCACAGAAGCCCAGGGCGGCATTCTGGCGGCCCAGGGCAATGTGGACCTGCGCAAGAAGACCGTTGACCTGGAACTGGCCACCAACGCCGCCAGCGCCAAATTGTTAACGGTGGCCTTTGCCAATAATCCCCCGGACGTTACCGGCAAAATGAACATCGCCGCCCAGGTAAAGGGCCCGCTGGATAACCCCAAGGGCAACTTCTCCCTGGAACTGGACGGAGGCAGCGTCAACGGCGTGGCCTTTGACAGCCTGTACGGCATGGTTACCCTCCGGGACCAGATGTTCAGCCTGGAACAGTTCCTGATTCAGCGGGATGTGTACAAGGTCAGTGCCTACGGTACCTTCCCCATGGACCTTTTGCGGGCCCCGAAGGACCGGAAGAACCCCCATGCCCAGATGAATCTGGATGTCCATTTGGATAACGGCAACCTGGCCATCCTGCCCACCCTGACCAAATACGTGGATTGGGCGGAAGGCCCTACCAGCGGCAACGTGGCCATTACCGGCACCTTGGAAAACTATGCGGTAAATGGCTCCATCGATATGGATAATGGCACGGTGAAGCTGAAACGCATCAACAGCACCCTGGACAATATGAAATTCCATGCCCAGTTTGCCGGCAACACCATTACCCTGAAGGAATTTTCTACCACCGTGGGCAAGAACGGCAGCATTACCGCGTCCGGCTCCTACCAGCTCCACGATACCTCCGGCAAGCCCTATCAGCTGACGGCTGTGGTCAAGGACGTAGAGCCCGACTCCTCCCTGATTCGGGGGAAAATCAACGGGAACCTGACCGTGGAGCAAAAGAACGCCATGCCCTTTGTGACCGCGGACTTCAAGCTGGAGGAAATCTACCTGGGCATCAGCTCCATTCCGGACCTGTCCGGCGGCGGCTCCAACCTGGGCCTGGATGTGACCGTGGATCTGGGGGACGACCTGCACCTGTACAACGCTTCCTTCTTTGATATCCATGCCAGAGGCAAGATCCACGCCACCGGCACCACGGAAAATCCCTATATGAATGGCAGCAGCATCACGGTGAACAAGGGCAGCACCCTGAAATACCTGGGAACGCCCTTTAGAATCGGCTTTGGGCAGTTGACCTGGCCCATGCCCGGCACCTTTATCCCGGTATTGGATCTCACTGCCTTTACCCGGCTTGGCCAGTACAACATCTTGGCCAAGGCCAGCGGCCCCCTGAGCCTGGATGACCTGCAAATTCATCTGTCCAGTGACCCGCCCCAGAACGAGGATACCCTGAAGCGTTTCCTGACCCTGAAGACGGATAACGCGGACCTGACCAACGCAGATGTCCAGAGCCTGGTAGATGCGGGCTTGCAGCTCACCTATCTGGCCGACGTGGAAGACGCCATTAAGGACGCTTTGGGCCTGGATGAACTGCGGATTTACAGCGGCAACCTTCAGACCGGCATCGGCTTCAGCCTGGATGCCCAGCGGGCCAATGAAACCAACCTCCAGGACCGCCGGGAGTACAACGTGCTGGTAAGCAAGTACTTCGGTAACAAACTGAAGGTGGGCTACACCACCCGGTTTGACGGGGAAGAATACAATACCTTTGCGGAATACTACATTGCCAAGAAGGTAAACCTGAGCTTCTCGGTGAACCAGGATCAGGAACATTGGTATGGCGTACAGTACCATACCCGGTTCTAAAGCCCGGTGTCACACTCAAAAAAAGAAAAATTTACAAAATAGTCCCGGAGAAAACAGCGAGTTCTGTTCTCCGGGACTGGAAATATCTACCGATAAAATGTATAATTAACTGGATATGTAACCTGGGCGTATGGTAGCTATAGATTGCCAAGCACCTATTTAGGGGGTAAGTTATGAAGAATCATGTTAACTGGCGGCAGTTGTCCATTGCAGTTCTGGCTTCACTGGCACTGACCACACCAGCATATGCTGCACAGGAGTCCCATGGCTCCGTCATCGATCTGACCGGCCATAAGACCGTAACCAAAACTGACCAGGAAGTGGGAAAAATTGAAATCGGCACGGCCGAGGAAACTCAGTCCCAACAGCCGGACGCTGGGCAGCAGGCACAGAATTCGCAATCCCAAACGGGCACAACCGATACCCAAAAGGCTGCGGACGAAGATGCACCCCGTTACCGGGAAGTACGCCGCAATGGCGTAACCTACATTGAAAAAGTAGGCAAGGAAAAACTGGAAAAGGAACGGCAGCAGCAGGAAGCGGACCAGGAGCAGGAACAGGCCCGGGCCACCCAGCAAAAGGAAATTGAGGAAGCCCAGAACAAGCAGCTTCCCGGCCGCAGCATCCTGCAGCAGTCCGTATTGTCCGACTACGACATCAACAGCCAGGAAAGCCGCTATGATGCCCTGGCCAAAGCCTCCGACCCGTACGTGGGCCAAACGGTGACCAAGGTAACCTTTACTGGCAACACCCACGAGGACGCTTCCAAGCTCACCGATGTGCTGAAAATGCCCGCCGGCACCAAGTTTACCAAGGAAGCCCTCCAGGACGATGTCCGGGCCATTTACGAAACCGGCTGGTTCTATGATGTGAAGCCGGTGTTCACCAAAGTGCCGGAAGGGGTACAGATTGCGTACCAGGTCCAGGAAAATCCTGTGCTTCAGGACCTGGAAATTGAAGGCAATACAAAAATCTCCACGGGAGATATCAAAAAGGCTCTGAACCTGCCCATCGGCCAGGTATTAAACTCCCGGGACGTAAGTATTGGCGCCCGGAAGGTGGAAAGCCTCTACAGCGAACAGGGCTACATTCTGGCCAAGGTCAGCGATGTGCGGATGCTGGATAACGGCACTCTGATTGTGCAGGTCAGCGAAGGCGTTATTGAAGACTACCGGGTGAAGGGCAACACCAAGACCAAGGATTACGTCATCATCCGGGAAATGCGCATGAAGAAGGGTGAACCCTTCAATGCCAAACTGGCGCGCCGGAGCATGCAGAAGATCTACAACCTGGGCTACTTTGAAGACGTGAACATCCGCCTGAACCCGGGCCAGATGCCCAACACCGTATCCGTGGAAATCTCTGTGGTGGAGACCAGCACCGGTACCTTCGGCATCGGCGCCGGCTACAGTGATGCCGACGGCTTCCTGGGCATGGTCAGCATCGGCGACAAGAACTTCCTGGGCATCGGCGACAGCGTCAACGCCCGTTGGGAATTCGGCGGCGACTCCGAAACCAAGTCCAACTTCGAAGTTTCCTACGTGAAACCCTGGATCGACGACAAGGAAACCACCGCTGGCCTGACGTTCTACAACATGACCAACGAATACATCGATTACAACCGGGACGGCAACGAAATCGCCCGTTACTACAAGAAACGCATTGGCGAAGAATTGTTCTTCAGCCGGGTAACCGATAACGAATTCATCACCAACATGATCACCCTGAAAAACCGGGACGACAAGTACAAGGGCCCGGTGGATGGGTATGACAACCACCAGTACTTCGAAGGCATCGATGATGGCGTAAGCCAGGGCGAATCCGTAGCTGAAGCCAGAAGAAAACGGAACTTCGGCAGCACCCGGAGCATTACCCTGTCCCGGATTCTGGATACCCGTGACAACATCTACGATCCCAGAGAAGGCAAGCGTACGTCCTACTCTGTGGAAGTGGCCAACTTCGGCGGAGACTTCAACTTTGAGAAGTACCAGGCCGACTACCGCTACTACTACCGGATGGGCAAGGATTACGTCTGGGCCCTGAACCTGGGCGCCGGCTACGCCAACGGGGATATGCCCCTGTCCCAGCGCTTTGCGGTGGGCGGCAGCGATATCCTGCGCGGCTACAAGGATGACCAGTTCAAGGGCAACAGCATGCTGAAGGGCTCCCTGGAATTCCGGTATCCCATCATCAAGAAGGTACAGGGCGTGTTCTTCACGGATACGGCGTATGCCTGGAGCAAGGATTACGATGAAACTGATTTCGACCTGAGCGATATGAAGCACTCCATTGGTTTGGGCCTGCGGATCAACTCCCCGTTAGGACCCATCAAACTGGACTACGGCTATCGTTTGGATGGAGATAATAGAGGCGGCCGCTTCCACTTCAGCTTTGGCGGTACGTTCTAACAAATTTGCAGCAATAAGGAAGCAGGGATAGGAAAATGATGGAATTGGCCAATAAGAAAACCGTGAAATTGATTTCACTGGTAATTGCAGCCATTATGGTTGTCGGTGTATTTGTCCTGGCCGTACAGGGTCACCTGGGCGGGGACACGGGCACCTTGAACTCCGCCATTGGCAAGATCAACTACAACCAGGTGATGTCCGCCGTACCCGGCATTGATGATGCCCAGCGGCAGATGCAGCAGGCAATGCAGGACAGCCAAAAGGAGTTTCAGGAAAAGAGTAAGGATATGAGTGATGCCGACAAGCAGAAACTCCAGCAGGAAACCCAGGAAAAGCTCCAAGCCAAGGAGAAGGAACTGGTAGAACCTCTGAAAAAGAAAGCGGATGATGCCATCCTGGCTGTAGGCAAGACCAAAGGCCTGACCGTCATCGTCAACGAAGGCGCAGTGGTGTACGGCGGCGTAGATGTTACCGCCGATGTACAGGCTGAGCTGAAAAAGGGTAAATAATCCCACCCCGAAGATAGGAGGAATGTCTCATGCGCCGGCTGATCGGTCTATTGCTGACAGGGCTTCTGCTTTTGGGCGGCTGTGGCTTTTCCCAGGCAAAACTGCCCTGGGAGCAGGAAAAACCCCGCTTTGCGGTGGTGGACTGGGATAAACTGGTCCAGCAGCATCCCAAGTACAAAGAATGGAAGCATCAGCAGGAAACGCTGGAGACAGCCAAATGGCTGCGGCAGCGGCAGATGGAAAATGGCCGCCAGCAGCTGGAACTCCTGGGGAAAATGAAGAACATCAAGAATCTGGGAGCCGACCAGTTCAAGCGGGCCCAGATTTCTGCCAAAATGGCGGAAAAGCAGTCCCAGGAAAACGACCTGCTCCGAAAAAAGCGGGAAGCCCTGGAGACGGAGGCAGAAGCCCAGGTAAAGCAGGACCGGGAGGCTGTGGAAGAAAAATACCGCATTCCCCTGTTCAACCTGCGACTGAAGCTGGGCAGCATCAAGATGACCGAGGAAGCCCAGAAGGCGGTCCTCCAGGAACAGGATGAACTGCTGGCCAAACGCCAGAAGGATCTGGACGAAGTGAATGCCAAGAAGGAAGCCTGGCTGCAGCAGAAGCTGGGGGCGGACATTGCCGCTTCCCAGGCCCGGCTTCAGGCTTACGCCAAAGAGCTGGCGGACCAGGTAATCCAGGAACAAACCGGTTTCAAACTGGGACCCAAGGGCCTTGCGGCCTCTCCTGGGAAAGAGCAGCTGGACAAGCTGCTGGCCTCCATGGACAAACAGATCCAAAAGCAGAAAAGCGATGAACAGGCACTCAAGGACGATATCGACAGCGACATCCTCAGCGCCATCAAGAAAATCAACCTGACCCGGAAATACACGCTGATTTTCCGGAACCCTCGGGCCAATATCAGCGCCGATGATATTACCGACCAGGTCAGCAGTGAAGTACAAAAAATAGTTCAGTAAGAGGGATGGAAAAATATGAAAAAAATCTTTGTTCTGTGTATGCTCGTTATGGCACTCTTTTCTTTCGGCTGCGGCCGGAACGCCCAATTTGGCGTGGTGGATATGAACAAGGTCCAGCAGGAAAGCCAGGTATTCAAGGATGCAACGGCTGATCTCCAGTCCAAAGGCAAAGCCATGGAAGATGAGCTGAACCAGGAAACCGCCGGCAAGAGCCAGGAAGAAGTCCAGAAGATTGTTCAAGACAAGAGCGCCAAGATGCAGGCTCTTCAGGCAGATGCCCAGAACAAGGTTAAGAGCAGCTTTGACGCCGCTGCTGCAACGGTTGCCAAAGAAAAGAACCTGAGCGCCATTCTGGTTAAGGAAGCCGTGCCTCAGGGCGGGGTGGACGTTACCGACGACATCATCAAAGCCATGAAATAATGCTTTTGTAAGGGCGGACCTGGGTTCGCCCTTTTTCCCGTACCATCACAAAACGAAAGGAAATTGATATGGAAAAAACTTTACAGGAATTGGCTGACGCACTGGAGGGGAAAATTCTGCAGGGAGACCCGCAGCTGGTGATTCAGGGAGTCAATGGGCTGGAAGAAGCCCAGGCCAACCAGATTTCTTTCGCTGTTCCGCCGTATTTGGAAGTAGCAGGCAAATCCCATGCAGGGGCCATTATGATCCCCGCAGGAGCCCAATTTGAAGGTTCTCAGGCCATTATCGCCGTGGAGAATCCCCGGGCCTGCTTTGCCCGGCTGCTGGCCCTGTTCCGGCCCCCTGAAGAAGTGAAGGGCGGCATCAGCCAATACGCCTTCATCCATCCTTCTGCCCGGGTGGGCAAGAATGTGGCCGTACTGCCCTTTGCCTACGTGGCTGAGGATGCGGAAATCGGCGACAACACGGTCATCTACCCCCATGTATACGTAGGGCGGCACGTGAAAATCGGCAGTGACTGCACCCTGTATTCCAACGTTACCGTCCGGGAAAACTGCGTGCTGGGGAATCGGGTAATCCTTCAGGCAGGTGCTGTTATCGGCGGGGACGGCTTCGGCTACATTACCGCTGACGGCAAGCACACCAAGGTCCTCCAAACCGGCAACGTAGTGGTAGGAGACGACGTGGAAATCGGCTGCAACACCTGTATTGACCGGGCTACCGTGGACAGCACGGTCATTGGCAAGGGAACCAAAATCGACAACCTGGTCCATGTGGGCCACAACGATATTATCGGTGAAAACTGTATCCTGGTAGCCCATGTGGGGATTTCCGGCAGCGTCACCGTAGGCAACAACACCACCTTCGGGGGGCAGGCCGCTACCGCCGGCCATTTGAAGATTGGCAGCAACTGCACCTTTGCCGGCCGCACCGGGATTATTTCCGATGTGCCTGACAACGTGATTTGGGCAGGCTTCCCGGCCCAGCCCCACGTGGAATGGCTGCGGGAACAGGCCCAGGTCCGGAAGCTGGGCGACCTGATGAAAAAGGTCCGCCGGCTGGAAAAGACCGTGAAGGAACTGGAAAAGAAATAACGGAAACTGTGATAGGAGGCAAGCATCATGAAAAAACAATTTTGGCTGACCCTTTGTCTGGGGCTGGCGCTTTTGCCCGCTAGTGCCCAGGCCAAAACCCTGACGGATGGTACTTCCGGGATCATCAACGCCCCCAGCGGGTATGTTCGGCTGCCCGGCCATGTATCCGCCGGTTTGGATTGGACCAAGGATGCCAAGACCGTCCGGGGCAACGTAGCCCTGCCTTTAGGCTTGGAAGTGGCTGGCAGCCACGTAAACCCCAAGCACGGGGATACATACAACACCGTCAGCGCCAAGTGGCAGGTTCTCCGGGAAACTCCGGTAACCCCCGCTATCGCCATTGGCGTCCAGGATATCAGCGACCAGAAGGACCGCCGGGGCTATATTGCTGCCAGCAAGGCCCTGCCTGCGGACTTTAAGATTCACGCCGGCATCGGCACGGACCAGTATAAACATGGTTTCGCAGCCCTGGAAAAAGACGTGCACCTTTTGGGCTACAACGTGACCCTGATGGGAGAATACGACGGCAGCCACTTCAACTACGGTGCCGCCGTGCCCGTAACCCGGTTCTTGCAGGCGGAAGTGGGCGTGCGCACCCATCACCTGTACGGGGGCGTCAACCTGACGTTCTAATTATCGTTTGAATGAGGAGGGACCTGGATGGCTGCCTATAAACTCATGCAGTTTATCAGCTGGCTGGTCTGTCACCAGCCCCACTGCCTGAACCGGGCGCTGGCCTGGCTTTTGGGGCACCTGGGCTGGTATGTGGTGCCCAAATGGCGCCGCTATATGGCAAAGGAAAATATCAAGGACTGCCTGGGGGTGGGGGACGCAGAGGCGGAAGCCATCGCCAAGGAAAGCGTTACCCGCTTTGGCCGGATGCTGATTGAGGTGCTGCGGTACCCGCTGCTGACCAAGGACAACTTCCGGAATATTGTCCATTTTGAAGGCCTGGAAAATCTGGAAAAGGCCTATGCGGAAAACAAGGGCATCTGCATGGCTACGGCCCACTATGGAAACTGGGAAATGCTGGGGGCTTCCATGGCCCTTTTGGGTTATCCCATCCTGTCCATTACCCGCAAGCAGAACAACGGGGCCATGGACCGGTTCATCAACGACTACCGGCGCATGGTGGGACAGCACGTGACCTATAACCATGGGGGCAACAGTATGCTGGCCATTGGCCGCTACCTGAAGGAGAAACACCTGGTGGGTATTTTGTACGACCAGGATTCGGCCCACACCGGGGAGCATCTGCTGTTTTTTGGGAAACCTTCCCGGGTTCCCGACGGCGCTGCCCACCTGTCCCGAATCTTTGGGGCGCCCATTGTGCCCCTGTTTATGCATAACAACCCGGACGGGACGCTGACAGCGCGGATATATCCGGCGCTGCATACTCCCAAGACCGCTGACCGGGATGCAGATGTTAGTGGTATAATGAAAGAATTGATGGTCATCGCCGAGCGGGAAATCAAACTGGACCCAGCCATGTGGTTCTGGGTTCATGACCGCTGGAAGGATGGCCGGAAGCGGTACGAAAAATATATGAAAGGCGTGTGATGGATGACCGTGGAAAAACAACATACCCTGAAGCAGGCGGTATCCTGCGACGGCATTGGGCTCCACTCTGGAAAAATGGTGGTGATGACCCTCTTGCCGGCACCGGCGGATACGGGCATTGTCTTTATTCGGACGGATATGGAAGGACGGCCCCAAGTCCATGCTGTGGCTTCTAATATTACGGCAACCACCCGGGCCACTACCCTCAGTGAGAATGGCGCCAGCGTAACCACCATTGAACACGTGATGGCTGCTTTTGCCATTTTGAAGGTGGACAACTGCTACGTGGAAATGTCTTCTGCCGAGCCCCCTGTAGGCGACGGCTCTGCCCAGTCCTTTATCGATCAGATTCAGTCCGTGGGCCTGGCGGAGCAGGCTGCAGAACGTCAGGTGTACCATGTGAACCGGTCCTTTTCCTACTACGATGGGGACCGTTCCATTGTGATCCTGCCCTACGAAGGTTACCGGGTTACCTTTACTTCCATCAATCCCCATCCCCTGCTGGGGACCCAGGTGTTTGACGTGGAAGACAAAGGGGACAACCTGCTTAAAGAAATTGCCTCAGCCCGTACAGTGGCTTTTGAGGACGAAATTGCCCAGCTGCAAAAAATGGGCCTGGGCCTGGGCGGCAACCTGGACAACGTGGTGGTATTCGGCAAGGACAAGATCCTGTCCGTACCCCGTTTTCCGGATGAACTGATCCGCCACAAGATTCTGGATGTCATCGGTGACCTGTATTTGCTGGGCCCCATTCATGCCCATATCATCTGCATGAAATCCGGTCATGCCTTGAATGACCATATTTCCCGGCAGATTGATGAATACAGACGCGTCCATGAGCATCACCATGAATACCACCACGAAGCCCCCGAGGCTTCCGGTATGAATACAAGCGAGAACGCGGTAAGGAGCAAGGACATGATTACATTAGATATTCAGGAAATCCAAAAAATTCTGCCTCATCGGTATCCCATGCTGCTGGTCGACCGGATCATTGAGCTGGAACCCATGAAGAGAGCCGTTGGCATCAAAAACATCACCATGAATGAACCCCAATTTATCGGGCACTTCCCTGGCAAACCCATTATGCCCGGGGTGCTGCTCATCGAAGCCATGGCCCAGGTAGGCGGCGTAACCCTGCTGTATCCTGAAGAAAACCGGGGCAAGATTGCCGTCTTTGGCAAAATTGATAAAGTGCGTTTCCGCCGTCCCATTAAACCCGGGGACCAGCTGGTAACCACGGCCATCATTACGAAAATCAAAGGAAATATGGGTATCGCCCACTGCGAAGGAACGGTGGACGGCGAGCCGGCGTGCGAAGGGGACTTCTTCTTTGCCCTGGCCGAGAATAAACAATAAAGGTGGAGTGAAAAAATGACAGCAGATTCTACAATGATACATGAGACCGCCATCATTGCACCGGGTGCTGAGATTGGCCCCAATGTCAAAATCGGCCCGTACTCTGTAATTGGGGAACATGTCAAGATTGGCGAAGGTACGGTGATTCATCCCCATGTGGTTGTTACCGGACGGACGATCGTTGGCAAGAATTGCGAATTCTTCCAGGGCGCTAGTGTCGGTGAAGTGCCCCAGGACCTGAAGTACAAGGGTGAAGACACCACCACCATCATTGGTGACCATGTAACCATCCGCGAATGCGCCACCGTCCATCGGGCTGTAGGCGAAGGCAACGAAACCCGCATCGGCAACAACGTACTGATGATGGCCTATACCCATGTGGCCCATAACTGCATTGTGGGCAACAACGTGATCATGAGCAACGTAGCAACTCTGGCCGGCCACGTAATCGTGGAAGACCGGGCAGTTATCGGCGGGCTCACTGCCGTGCACCAGTTCACCAAAATCGGCCGCAACGCCATGTGCGGCGGTATGAGCCGGATTTCCCAGGACGTGCCTCCCTTTGTGATTGTAGCCGGCAACCCCGCTTACGTAGCAGGGCTCAACAGCGTAGGTATTTCCCGGGCTGGGATTTCCCTGGAAGTCCGGAAAGAACTGAAAAAAGCCTATAAGATTCTCTACAAGAGAGGCCTGTCCCTGCCGGAAGCCATTGAAACCATGGAACAGGAACTGAACAGCTACGAAGAAGTGGAACATTTCATGCGCTTCCTGCGCACGGTAGAAAGAGGCATTTGCCGTTCTTCTTCCCGGGGTCTGCGGGAGTAAAAAGGCATGGATAAAATCTTAGGCGTACTGGCCGGTGTAGGCCACCTGCCGGTGGATGTGGTCCGGGGCGCCAAAAAGGAAGGGTACCGGACCGTGGTGATTGCCCTGGTGCCCGGCACCCATGAAGACCTGCCCAAAGAAGCAGATGCGTTCTACGCCATCAACATCGGCAAGGTAGGGAAAATCTTTAAGACCCTCCAGCAGGAAAAGGTGGCCCAGGTCACCATGATCGGCAAGGTCACCAAGGAAATCCTCTACTCCGGGGGCGTCCTGGTGCCCGACTGGCAGGCGGTGAAACTGCTGATGTCCCTGCCGGACCGCCACGACGATACCATCATGAATGCCCTGGTAAAGAAGCTGGAAGACCTGAACATCCACGTTATGGACCAGACCCTGTTTCTCCAGGACCTGATGCCCAAGGCCGGTGTGCTCAGTAAACGCAAACCCACCCAGGAAGAATGGGCGGACATGGAATACGGCTTTGACATGGCTAAGAAAATCGGCGGCCTGGACATTGGCCAAACCGTAGTGGTAAAGAACAAAGCCATTTTGGCCGTGGAAGCCATTGAAGGCACCGATGCCTGCATCCTCCGGGGCGGCAAGCTGGGCAAAAAGGCCATTGTGGCCAAAACCGCCAAGCCGGCCCAGGATAACCGGTTCGATATGCCGGGGGTGGGCGTGCGGACCATTGAATCCATGATTGAATCCGGCTGTGCCGGGATTGTCATGGAAGCAGGCCGGACCCTTTTGGTAGAACGGGAAAAAGCCCTGAAACTGGCAGACGACCACAACATTACCGTGGTAGCCAAATAAAGCATTGCATAAAACAGAAGGGTCATGGCTGCGGCCATGGCTCTTTTTTGCTTAATTTGGAACAGAAATTCGACTGTCTTTCTAGGATATTCTGTGGTACAATAGCCCTAATCTAATATACCATGGGAGGGTATGCTGTGAAGGAACTTGAAACCATCTGTAAAATTGCTTTGATTCAGGCCACCCCGGTGATGTTTGACAAAACCGCAGGCCTCAAAAAGGCCCTTCAGCTCATTGATACCTGTGCCGCCAAGGGGGCCAAGCTCATTGTCTTTCCGGAACTTTTTATCCCGGGCTATCCCTTTGGGCTGACCTTTGGCTTCCGGGTAGGCAGCCGCAGCGAAAAGGGCCGGGAAGACTGGAAAACCTACTACGACAATTCCCTGCTGTCTGACGGACCGGAAATGCAGGAAATTATCGACCGGGCGAAAAAATATGGGGTGTACCTGAGCCTAGGCTATTCGGAAAAGGACGCCGTAACCGGTACCCTGTACAATTCCAATTTGATGATTGCTCCGGATGGCCAGGCCCTGAACCACCGGAAAATCAAACCCACCGGCAGCGAGCGGGTGGTGTGGGGGGACGGAAACCAGGATTACTTCCCCGTTATGGAAACTCCCTGGGGCCCCATGGGGAATTTGATCTGCTGGGAAAGCTACATGCCCTTGGCCCGGGTGGCCCTGTACCAGCAGGGCATCAGCCTGTACATTTCCCCCAATACCAACGACAACCCGGAATGGCAGGATACCATCCGGCACATTGCCCTTGAAGGCCGTTGCTACTTTATCAATGCGGACATGGTCTTTGGCCGGAAGGATTACCCCCAAACGGTCAGCGGGGAAGCGGAAATTGCGGCTCTGCCGGACCTGGTGTGCCGGGGCGGCAGCTGCATCATTGACCCCTACGGCCACCCGGTAACGGAAGTCCTGTGGGACAAGGAAGGCATTTTGTACGCCGATTTGGATATGCAGCAGGTACCTGCCAGCCGGATGGAATTTGACCCCTGCGGTCACTATTCCCGGCCGGATCTGCTCCAATTGACCGTGAAAAAAGGATAAATCGCAGAAACAAAAGGACGCCCGTCCTCTTACCTTGGCCAAAGCTGGCTGGGGCAGGAGGGCAGGCGTCCTTTTTAGGGAGTTCGCCTAAGGCTTATTTCAGAAGAGCCACAATCAGGGGTCCCATCACCGTCAGGAGAATGTTCCCAGCGGCATAGGCCGGTGTGTAGCTTAACGCAAAGACACTGGAGTTGGTTTCTTCCACCAGGCCGTTTAAGCCGGCCGTAATGGTACCAGCCCCGGTTAAGGAGCCGCAGATATCTACGGGGTCCATATGAAGCACGTATTTGCCGAAGAACACGCTGATAAAATGGGGCACAAGGGAAATTACCGCGCCTACAAGCAGCACGGACACGCCCATGGATTTCAGGGCTGACAGGAAGTCCGCCCCGGCGGACAGGCCCACAATGGCGATGAAAAGGTTCAGGCCCACGCTCTTCAGGAACCACCGGGTAGCTGCCGGCAGCAGCCCCTTATTCTGGTGCTTGCTCTGGTACCAGCCAAAGAACAGGCCGGCAAACAGGGCACCGCCGCCGGAACCCAGGGTAATGGGAACCCTGGCAATATTAATGGAAATGGCCCCAATCAAAAGCCCCACCACAATACCCAGGGACAGGAAGCTGACATCTGTATCGTCCCCGGTATCCTTGGCGTAGCCCAGCTGCTTCTGGACCTGGGCCACCATCTTGGGCGGGCCCGCCAGCACCAGCTGGTCGCCTACCGCAAAGGGAGTGCCCTCCGGCAGGGGAGAACCGTTCCGGGTGGCGGAAACGGTGTAGATGCCCAGTACCGTCAGGTTCTTCAGTACCTCCTGGGAGAAGCCCTGGGTAAGGAAAATGGTCTTTTTAACCAGGGGCAGGGACAGGCTTTGGGCGTCCAGGATTTCCTGGGCCCCGGATTTCTCCACGTCCACCATGGAGGCCAGGGAACCCATAAAGGTCACCCGGTCGCCGCTTTGCAGCACCGTGTCCCCTTTGGGGGGAACTTCCTGGCCGCCGCGGATGAGCTTTTCCACGGTCAGGGTGTTGTTATGATGGGCTTCCAGGTCTGCCACGGTCTTGCCCACAAAGTTGGTCTTGTCGTCCACCACAAAAGCCCGGGCCTTGATCAGGCTGACGGTCTGGTCGCCGGCGCTGGCTTCCTTATAATGGATGGCTTCAATTTTCTGTTTGGTGGCTTCTTTCAGGTTGACCCCGCACAGGGCCGGCACAATATTCCGGATGAAGATGATGACTCCGGCGGTGCCAAACACGTAGGTCAGGGCGTAGGCCACGGCCATGTTGCTTTGGGCCTGGGCCAGCTGGGTGCCGGACAGCACTTCCTTCAGGGAAGAATCCGCAGTGCCCAGGACCGCCGACTGGGTCAGGGCTCCGGCGATGATGCCGGCAGCTTCCCCAGCCTCAATGTGCAGCATAGAGCAGACAATATAGGCTGTGGCAAAGGCCACCACCGCAAAGAATACGGAGAAGATGATAATCTTCACCCCGGAACTTTTCAGGCTGTTGAAGAAGGAAGGCCCCACCTCGTAGCCGATGGAGAAAATGAACAGGCTGAAGAAGATGGTCTTCACCAGGCCGGAAATCTCAAACCGGCCGTAGGAGGCCAGGGCCAGGCTGATTAACAGGCCGGCCAGCAGGGTGCCTACCGTGGCGCCCACGTTAAAGGAGCCGATTTTGATTTTCCCCACCCAATAGCCGATGGCCAGGCAGAGGAAAATCACAATGGCGGCGTTGCCTAGCAGGTAATGTCCCACATCTCCCGGGAGTACCGCAGCTGCGTGCCGGGTAAACTCCAGGGCCTCCTGGGACCAGAAAGTCAATGTCATAGTAACCGCTTCCTTTCCAGGCAGAACTTATTTCTGCTTGAGATATTCCTTGTGGTATTCCTCCAGCAGGTCCAGAATCCGGCGGCCAATCTTGGCGTAGGCTTCATCAGGCAGGTTGGCCTGGGATACCCGCAGGGTGCCGGAGGGCGCATCAAAGCCCAAGCCTTCCATGAGGACTACCCCTTCTTCTTCGGACAGCCGCATCAGGAAGTCGATCTGTTCGTAGTTCTTTTCCAGATATTCCCGGAAGGGCTTGTCGTATTTCAGTTCGGCAATCCGGTAAATATCCAAAATGGTGTAGTACTTGGCGTTGGTGGGAGTGTCATCTTCCGGCACGCCCAGGGTCTTGTACAGGGTATGGTAGCGGTTTGCCACCAGCTTGTCCGCTTCCGTAAAGTACGGGTCCGGGTCCTTGGCCAGCAGGTGGGTCAGGGCGAACAGCCCCATTTGGATCTGCTGGGGCGTGCTGAGCCCGCTGGTGTGGTACAGGCCGATGGAACGGCTGTCTGCGTTGATCCGGTCCAGCATGGCCATTTTCCGGGGCTCCAGGGTGACAATGGAGTAGTCGGAATCCAGGGTTTTCTTGGTGTCCTCCGGCAGTTTGGCCAACAGGTCATCGTACACGTTTACGTCATGGGCAGCAATGAGCCCCAGCCGCCAGCCGGTGCAGCCAAACAGTTTGGAGAAGGAGTATACCAGGAGGGTATTGTAGGGAGCCACCCCGTAGACGGAGGTAAAGTCCTTGACGAAGGTGCCGTACACGTCGTCGGTGATGACAATCAAATCCTTCCGCTGGTCCGTAATGGTCTTGAACCGTTCCAGGGATTCCTTGCCCAAGGCGTGGGAGCCCGGGTTGGAAGGGTTCACCAGGAAGAAGGCCTTGATGGACGGATCCAGCAGCTTGTTCATTTCCTCATCGGGGATTTCCCACAGATTGTCTTCCGTGGAGGTCACATTGATTTCCGCCAGCTCAAAATTGGTCAGCCGGGGAATCTGGATATAGGGGGTGAAGATGGGCATGTTGATGGCAATCTTGTCCCCTTCCTTTAAGAGTCCGTTATGCTTTAAGGAATCGAAGATATAGACAATGGCTGCCGTGCCGCCTTCCACCGGGAATACCTTGGTGTGCTGGGCAAGGCCCGTGCCCGGGTACAGGGCTTTTTCCAAATAGGCGTTCAGTACCTTTTCCGTATTTACCAGGCAGCGGCTGGGCACCGGGTAGTTGTTGCCCACAGCCCCGTTGGCAAATTCCAGGATTACTTCCTGCCGGTCCAGTTTCAGGGTATCCGCCATATAATCCACGGAAGCCTTGATGAAGTTGTTGACGTCATCGTCTTCCCGGAAAAATTCCTGGAACCGGGTGATAATGCCGTCCCCTTCAATATAGCCGGCCAGATTCCCGTTGTGGATGGTCCGTTCCGATTCCACTACGCCAAATTCCACCCATTTGCCAAAGGCGAGGCGTCCCAAGGCATTGATCCAGTTGGGGTTGCCCCGGCCTGCGTTCAAAAACGTCTTATGCTTTTCGTTGCCCTGTGCCAATTTCAGCATTTTGCTGCTGACTTCAAAAGCGCCTAAAGTTTCCATTTCCCGTTCGTATGCCTTGGTAATCATGTGCATCGACCTCCCATAATGATATTGTATTGATAACATCATCTTACACCTGGAAAGTTGTAAAAACAATAATAACTATTGATTTGTTCACAGAAAAAATTGACTTTACGAAGGATAAAATGTGCGAGAAATGAAGAATTATGTGAAGATAAAAAAACTATATATAAGCTAAAGTACAATAGTGATGAATATATCCCGATTTTTCCCGAAATAAGCGGGATTCAGCATTATTAAAAGTGATGATGTCTTGACAGCAAACGTGCCTTAAGACGATTTGGGGAAAGAAAACAATTATTCTGGGAGGGGAAAAATTCTTCAGAATTAACGCAGCGAAAATTTTTCGGCTGTCGGAAAAGAAGGGGACGGTTACCCTGGCAATGGATTTTGCTCCCAAGGGCACGAACTCCCCAGGCGCCCTTGTTGTACCTATGAAAAAAACGCAGGAAATCCGACCATTTGGCCCAATTTTGATATTTTATGGAAATATTTGGAATGGGTCGCCCGGATGTGCTAAAATATAATGTACACTTATGTTCGAAACGAGAGAGGAGAAAACAGGGTGACGCGAATCTTCATATCAGCCGGAGAAGCCTCCGGAGATCTTCACGCGGCGGCACTGACCCGGGCCATCCTGGCCCAGGACCCCACGGCCCAGGTATTTGGCATGGGCGGGGCTGCGCTGCGGGAAGCCGGCGGCGAAGTGCTGTTTGACTATAAGGATTACAGTGTGATGGGGTTTGTAGAAGTAGTGAAGCAGCTGCCCCGGCTTTTTGCACTGAAAAATGCCTTCAAAAAAGCCATGGAAGAACGGAAGCCGGACGTGTTTGTAACGGTGGATTACCCGGACTTCAATATGCGGGTGGCCAAGGTGGCCAAAAGCCTGGGCATTCCCGTATTTTCCTACATCCCCCCGTCGGCCTGGGCCTGGCGCCGCAGCCGGGCCAAAATGGTGGCTGGGCTAGCCACCCGGGTGGCCTGCATCTATCCTTTTGCCTATGACGTGTATAAGGCAGCCGGAGCCCCGGTGGAGTTCGTAGGAAATCCCCTGGTGGATATTGTAAAGCCGGTGCTGACCCCGGAAGAACGGAACCGGAAAATCGGCAAGCGGGAAGGGCACCCGGTGGTGCTGCTGCTGCCGGGCTCCCGGGTAAAGGAAATTACCGGGGTGCTTCCAGTGATGCTGAAGGCGCTGTCACTGATCCAAAAGGCCAGGCCGGAGGTGGACTTCATCCTCCAGAAAGCCCCTTCTATTGATACGGAGCTGCTGGAGAGCATCCTCAGGACTTCCCCCGTGCCTGTCCGGCTGGTGGAGGGAGATGGCTACGACGTGATGAAAGCCTCGGACGCCGCTCTTGCCACCAGCGGTACCGTGACCCTGGAATGTGCCCTGTGCGGCCTGCCCAGCGTCATCTGCTACCGGGCCAGTGCCCTGAGCATAGCCATTGCCCGGCACCTGGTTTATGTGAAATACATCGGCCTGCCCAACATCCTGGCAGGCAAGGAAATCCTGCCGGAACTGATCCAAGAAAAACTGACACCGGAAAACATGGCTTCCTCCGTACTGGCGTTTCTTGACCCAGTGGAAGGAAAGACCGTACGCGGGGAGCTGGCCCAAGCCGTTTCCAAGCTGGGCCGGCCAGGTGCCGTAGCGCGCACCGCCGCCTTGATATTACAGACAGCTAAGGAGAACTCATGAACCTGTACTTTCGTATTATCCAATTTATCAGACCCTATATTCCCCGGCTGATTGCCGCGGGCTTCTGTACCATTATGACGGCAGCGGCCAACCTGTACGTGCCCTGGATTGTCCGGGACGTTATCGATAAGGTCTTCTCTGACAAGAACAGCGGCCTATTGAACCTGATTGCCGTGGGCATCATCGTCATTTTCTTTGCCAGAGGGATATTCTATTACGGCCAGAGCTACCTGATGAACTACGTAGGCGAAAGCATCGTCATCGACGTGCGCAGCAAGGTGTTCCGCAAGCTCATGGAACTGGATACCCGCTTCTATGACCGGAACAAACTGGGCACCATCATGAGCTACGTCACCAACGACGTGCAGGCCCTTCAGGCAGCCATGGTGGACAACAGCATCGAAATCATCACCGAAACCAGCGTGCTCATCGGCTCCATCTGTGCCATGGTATACCTGGACTGGAAGCTGACGGTCTTTACCTTCTGCACCTTCCCGGTGGTACTGTTCTTTATGGACTTCTTCGGCAAGAAAATCCGTCAGTCCGGCCGCCGGATTCAGCAGGCCACGGCGGATATCACCAGCGTGCTCCAGGAAACCCTGTCCTCAACCCGGGTGGTCAAATCCTTCGTCCGGGAGCCCTACGAAATTGAGCGGTTTGACCGGCAGAACCGGGTAAACTTCTACGCCAACATGAAAAGCGCCAAGCTCATGGGTACCCTGTCCCCTGTCATCGAATTCATTGCCGCCCTGGGCGTAACGGCCATCATCTGGTTTGGCGGGCGCAGCGTAATCAACGACGAGATTTCCGCTGGTTCCCTGATTGCCTTCCTGGTGTACGCCATCAACATTTCCAACCCCATCAAGCGGATTGCCCGGGTACTGGGCAATATCCAGCGGGCCCTGGCTGCTGCGGAACGGGTTTTCGGCGTCTTGGACCTGGAAGAAAAAATTCCGGAAAAACCCGATGCCATTGCCCTGCCTCCGGTAAAGGGCTATGTGGAATTTAAGGATGTATCCTTTGAATACAATCCCGGCGAACCCATCCTGAAACATTTGAACTTTAATGTGGAACCCGGTCAGGCAGTGGCCCTGGTAGGCCCCTCCGGTGCCGGCAAATCCACCATCGCCAACCTGGTGCCCCGGTTCTACGATGTGACCGGCGGCAGCATCAGCATTGACGGCCACGATATCCGGGACGTTACCGTTGCTTCCCTCCGGGAGCAGGTAGGTATTGTGCCCCAGGAAACCAACCTGTTCAATGACACCGTCTACAACAACATCCTCTACGGACGGCTGGATGCCACCCGGGAAGAAGTCATTGCCGCTGCCAAGGCAGCCAATGCAGATGAATTCATCGTCCAGCTGCCTCAGGGTTACGAAACCCATCTGGGCGACCGGGGCGTGAACATTTCCGGCGGTCAGCGCCAGCGCATTTCCATCGCCCGGGCCATCTTGAAGAACCCCCGGATTTTGATTTTGGACGAAGCCACCTCCGCCCTGGATACGGAAAGCGAACGGGTGGTACAGGAGGCCCTGGACCGGCTGATGGTAGGCAGAACTTCCTTCGTCATTGCCCACCGGCTGTCCACCATCCAAAACGCCAGCAAGATTCTGGTACTGGATAAGGGCGTCATTGTGGAAGAAGGCACCCACAGCCAGCTGATGGCTCTCCATGGCCTGTATGCCCACCTCCACGATATTCAATTCAAAGAAAAAAAGGTAGTGAAAAAAGGCGCAGCCCAGCAATCCCATGAAACGGACGAGGACGCGGAAGACTAACGAAAACGAGGTCAGAGGATGTATTATTTGTATAATTTCTTGGCGACAGTATTATTTATCATCGTAATCCTGCCGTACTTTACCTGGCGGTATTTCCGGGAAAAAGGCTTTCCCCGCCGCTTCCGGCAAAGCATCGGCCTGATTCGGGATGACGAGATTGCCGCCGTAGCCCATAAAAACTGTATCTGGATCCACGGGGCTTCCGTGGGCGAAATCGTAGCTACCAGCCCGCTGGTGAAAGAAATTCGCAAGGCCATGCCCGACGCCAAAATCCTGGTGTCCGCCGTGACCACCGGGGGCTACAACATGGCCCACCAGATTATTCCGGAAGCCGATGCCATCATCTACTTCCCCCTGGATCTGCCCTTTGTGTCCGAATCCTTTGTAAAACGCATTATGCCCCGGATTTTCATGCCGGTGGAAACGGAACTGTGGCCCAACTTCCTGCGGGCCGTGAAGCTCCGCCGGATTCCTGTGATGATGGTCAACGGCCGGATTTCCGACAAGTCCGTCAAAAGCTACCGGTACCTGTTTGGCATTTTGGCCGACATGATGGGCAGCGTTACCCGTTTCTGTATGCAGTCTTCCATTGATGCCGAGTACATCGAGCACCTGGGGGCTGAAAAACGCCGGATTTTTGTCACCGGCAACACCAAGTTCGACCAGACCTATGCGGAGGTGACTCCTGAGGATCTGGCCCAGTATAAGGAAGAACTGGGACTGGGCAGCGATTACCCTGTGATTGTAGCCGGCAGCACCCATCCGACCGAAGAAGAAACCCTCTTTAAGAGTTTTCAGGATATCCAAAAGGAATTCCCCCACGCCCGGCTGATTGTGGCGCCCCGGAAACCCGGCCGTATCCATGAGATTGCCCAGCTGGCCCAAAAGTACGGCTTGAAGCTGGGGCTCCGTTCCAAACTGAAGGAATTGCCGGCCGGCAGCCGCCCGGCCTACGATGTGGTGCTCATTGACACCATTGGGGAACTGGGCCGGATCTACGCCGTAGGAGATGCCGTATTTGTAGGCGGCAGCCTGATCCAGCATGGGGGCCACAACGTTTTGGAACCGGCAGCCCATGCCAAACCCATCATTGTAGGGCCCAGCATGTCCAACTTCAAGGATTCCTTTGCCCTGCTCAGCAAGGTAGGAGCCTGCGTCCAGATTAACAACGGGGAAGAAATGACCCAAATGTTCCTGAAAATCTTTAAGGACGATGCCCTGCGCAAGAAGATGGGGGAGGCCTCCCTCCAGGTTATCCGGGAAAACCGCGGCGCTGCCGTGCGTACCATTGGCTACCTGAAGGAGCTGCTGAGCCTGACTGCTACCGAGAGCATGGTGAACAACCATTATAAAATCAATACCCGCAACATCAACGATGAAATCAGTCCCCGGATGCGTCCCGGCGACGCCGTAACCCAGTACCTGATCCAGCTGTCCCATGGCGAGGACAGCGGTATCCTGGACTGGTGCGTGCTGGCCTTCCTCCGGGTCCTGTCCGTTCTATACGAAGCCGGGGTACGGCTGAAGCTGGGGCTCTATAGCCTGGGTGCCCTGCCCAAGACCCATTTGGACTGCTGCGTGATTTCCATCGGCAACATTACCGTAGGCGGCACCGGCAAGACCCCTACCGCCCAGAAAGTGGCCCTGATGATTCAGCAGATGGGCTACCGGGTGGTGATTTTGAACCGGGGCTACCGTTCCCATTGGGAAGAAAAGATTGGCGTGGTTTCGGACGGCAAGAAGATTTACATGACCGCCTACGAAGCCGGCGACGAAGCCTTCCTGATGGCCAAGCAGCTGCCCGGCATTCCCGTGGTCATCGGCAAGGAACGTTCCATTACCGGCCAGTTTGCCGTGGAGAAGTTCCGGGCCGAGGTCATCATCTTGGATGACGGCTACCAGCATTGGCAGCTGTACCGGGATCTGGACGTGGTGCTGGTGGATACCCTGAATATGTTTGGCAACGGCAGCATCCTGCCTAGGGGAACCCTGCGGGAACCCCTGGCCAATCTCAGCCGGGCCGGCCTGTTCCTGCTCACCAAATGCGACCAGAGTTCCCCTATTTCCCGGGCAACCCTGTGCGATACCCTGCACAAATACGCCCCCAAGGCGCCCATTGTGGAAAGCATTCACAAACCCTGCGGCTATATTGAAATCGCAGATTGGTACAAAAACGACATGAGTAAGGCCCTGCCTCTCGAAGCCCTCCGGGGACAGCACGTAATGGTGTTTTCCGCCATCGGCAACCCGTCCTCCTTTGAGCAGACCATGACCGGCGAAGGCCTGAACATTGTAGAAGCCATCCGTTACCCCGACCATCACGACTACGGCATGGTGGAAATGCAGTACATCATGGACAAGGCCATCAGCCGGGGCGTCAAGGCACTCATTACCACCGGCAAAGATGCCGTTAAAATTCCTACGGAGTTTATCTACCTCCATCGGGATGTACCTCTGTACATCTTGGATATGGAAATTCAAATTACCAGCGGTGAGGAAGCTTTTGTAGATACCATCAAAGCCGCCATCAAAAAGGAGAAACAAGTAAAATGAAAGTTTTATGTGTAATCCCAGCTCGTTTCGGTTCCACCCGTCTTCCCGGCAAGCCTCTGGCTATGATGGCTGGCAAGACCGTGATTCAAAGAGTGTATGAGCAGGCTGCCCTGGCCCGGATTCCGGATCAGGTGGTGGTAGCTACCGACGACCAGCGCATTGCTGATGCAGTAGAACAATTTGGCGGCACGGCCGTTATGACCTCCCAGGACCATCCCAGCGGTACTGACCGGCTGGCCGAAGTAGCCCTGAGCTACGAAGACGTGGACGTGATTGTCAATGTCCAGGGGGACGAACCCATGATTCCGCCCCAGGTCATCGATGATCTGGCCCAGGCTTTTGCCGACAACGACGGCCTGGAAATGGCTACCATCAAGACAGAAATGCAGCCCGAGGATTTCCAGAACCCCAACGCCGTCAAAGTCGTTACCGACGAGAACGGCTATGCCCTGTATTTCTCCCGGAGCCTGATTCCTTATCCCCGGCATGACCTGCCGGAAGTCAAGGTGTACAAGCACGTAGGCATTTACGCCTACCGCCGGGATTTCCTGCTGAAATTTGCTGCTCTTTTGCCCACCCCCCTGGAACGGGTGGAAGGACTGGAACAGCTGCGGGCCCTGGAAAATGACGTAAAGATTAAGGTGCTGACCTCTGATTTCCAAGGGGTGGGCATTGATACGCCGGAAGACCTGCACAAGGCCAACGAAATTTTCACCCAGCTGGAAGCCGAAAAGGCCAAGGCTGCGGAAGAAGCCGCCAAGGCGGAAGAAGGAAAGGAGTAACCCATCCATGGAAAGCGTAACGATTGGATCCTATAAAGTGGGCCAGGGTCAGCCCCTGCTGATTATGGCCGGCCCCTGCGTGCTGGAAGGCTACGAACGGAGCCTGGCCATCGGCAAACGGGCCAAGGCCATTTGCGAAAAACTGGGCCTGCCCTATGTATTCAAGGCTTCCTACGATAAAGCCAACCGGTCCAGCCTGAATTCCTTCCGGGGACCCGGCCTTGAGGAGGGCCTGAAAATCCTGGCCCAAATCAAGAAAGACCTGAACGTACCGGTCATCAGTGACGTCCACGAAACCTGGCAGGTGGAAAAAGCCGCCGAAGTGCTGGACATCATTCAGATTCCGGCCTTCCTGTGCCGGCAGACGGACCTTTTGGTAGAAGCCGCTCACAGCGGCCGGGTAGTCAACGTGAAAAAGGGCCAGTTCCTGGCTCCCTGGGATATGCAGAACGTGGTCAATAAGATTACGGGCAGCGGCTGCAAGCAGTTAATGCTTACGGAACGGGGCGTCAGCTTCGGCTACAACACCCTAGTAACGGATATGCGGTCCCTGCCCATCATGCGGGAAATGGGCTTTCCGGTAATTATGGACGTGACCCACAGCGTGCAGATTCCTGGCGGCAAGGGCACTTCTTCCGGCGGCCAGAGCAAGTTTGCTCCCCATATGGCCCGGGCAGCGGCTGCCGTCGGCGTGGACGGCCTGTTCCTGGAAGTCCACGACAACCCGGCAGAAGCTCTGTCCGACGGACCCAACATGATTGCCCTGGATGACCTGGAACAGGTCCTTCAGGACGCCAAAACCATTGACCAGATTGGACGCAGGGAGTGAGCAAAATGCTGGAGAAAGCCAAAGAAACGTTGAAAATCGAAGCCGCTTCCATTCTGGAGCTGCTGCCCCGGGTGGATGAACATTTTCAGGCTGCCCTGGAAATGATTCTTCACTGCAAGGGCCGGATTATTGTGACCGGCATGGGCAAATCCGGCATTATCGGCCGCAAGATTGCGGCCACCCTGGCTAGCACCGGCACCCCCGCCTTCTATCTGCACCCGGCGGAAGGCATCCACGGGGACCTGGGCATGGTCACCCAAAACGATGTGATCCTGGCCCTGTCCAACAGCGGGGAAACCGGGGAAGTGCTGAATATCCTTCCGTCCCTGCGGCGGATTGGGGCGCACATCATCTCCATGGTGGGCAATCCTGATTCCACCCTGGCCAAGAACTCCGATATTGTGCTGAATGTAGGCGTGCAGAAGGAAGCCTGCCCCCTGGGTCTGGCTCCCACCAGCAGCACCACGGCAGCCCTGGCTTTTGGGGATGCCCTGGCCATGGAACTTTTGAGCGCCCGGCATTTTACCCCCAACCAGTTTGCCATCTTCCATCCCGGTGGCAGTCTGGGCCGGAAGCTGCTGCTGACGGTGGCCGACATTATGCATAAGGAACAGGAAAATCCCATGGTGCCTGCGGACATGAGCGTCAAAGATGCCCTGTTTGTGATTACCGACAAGGGCGTAGGCGCCGTTTCCGTAGTGGACGACCAGCATCACCTGCTGGGCCTTGTGACCGATGGAGATATCCGCCGGGGTCTGGCCCGGAGTCTGGATTTCCTGAACCGGCCCGTAGCCGAGATGATGACCGCCCATCCCACCACCATTGCCCCCAACAAGCTGGCGGCAGAAGCCCTGCACATTATGGAAGCCAACAAACCCCGGCCCATTACGGTGCTGCCGGTGGTGGATGAGGAGCACCGGGTAGTAGGTCTGGTGCATATTACCGACTTGGTACATCAAGGAGTGGTATAAATGATTACAGAAGAGGAATTGGCCAAGATTCGTCTTTTGGCCCTGGATGTGGACGGGGTTCTCACCGATGGCAGCATTATCATTGGCCAGAAGGGGGAACTGAGCAAGCACTTTGACGCCCGGGACGGACTGGGCATCAGCCTGGCCCTGCGCCACGGCATTTACGTAGCGCTGATTACCGGCCGTCACAGCGAAATTGTCCTGCACCGGGCCATGGAACTGGGCATCGGTTCCGTCTATGAAAACGTGGTTTACAAAGGGCAGGTGCTGGAACAGGCCGCCCGGGAACTGAACGTGAATATGGAGGAAACCGCCTTTATGGGGGATGATCTGAACGACCTTCCGGCCTTTAGCCGGGCCGCCGTTACTTTTGCCCCTGCAAATGCCGCCCTGGAAGTCCGGGAGCGGGCCAAGTACGTAACCACCCAGCCCGGGGGCCACGGAGCCGTCCGGGAAGTGATTGAACGGATCCTCAAGGCCAAGGGCCTGTGGAAGCAGATTGTAGACAGCTATGAAGTCAAAGGACAGGGAGATAAACAGTAATGCTTTATGCTGTATTAAAAGGAATGAGTCAGTTCCTTTCCGTTCTGCCCTACAAATTCGTAGTGCGGCTGGGAAGGAATTGTGGTAAACTATATTGGTATATCGCCAAAAAACAGCGCCTCAGGGCGGAAGCCACCATTCAGGAACGGATGGGAGTTTCGTCCCGGGACGCCCATGCTATTATCCACCGCCTGTTTTTGAACCTGGGCATGACCGCCATGGAGATTCTCTACATGCCGGCCCTGAACAAGGAAAATATCCGGGGCCTGGTCTCCTTTGACCGGCCCGGAGTTCTGTGGGAAGCCCTGGCCAAAAAGCACGGGGTGGTGATGCTGGCCTGCCATATGGACAATTGGGAATGGTTGGGCGCTGCCCTGGCCCTGAACGGCTTTCCTTTAAGCGCCGTGGAAAAACCCCAGCCCAATCCGGTGTACAGCGATTTTATGAATGAACTGCGCCGGGGCGTGGGCCAGGAGATTTTTGCCCGGGGAACCAACGAGATTCTGGGCTGTGCCCGGGCTATGAAAAAGGGCCGGATGCTGGGGCTCATTGCCGACCAGGACGGGGGCTACAACGGGATTTTCGTTCCCTTCTTTGGGAAGATGGCCTCTACTCCGGAAGGCCCGGCATATTTTGCCCGGAAGTTCAAGGCTCCGGTGGTGCCGATTTTCATCGTGCGCAAACCCAGCGGCTATGGCCACCAGGTAATTGTGAAAGACCCCATTTATTACGAAGACACCGGCAATCGGGAAAAGGATGATTACCGGATTACCTTACAGATGACCCAGGAAGTAGAAAAAATCATCCGGCAGTATCCGGACAACTGGATCTGGTTCCAGCACCGCTGGAATACTCCCTGGCAGGGTTAGGAAAGGAAGCCGCCATGCGCGAACACAAACGTACCATACTCATCATCCTAGGAGCAGTACTGCTTATGGGCGGCGTTATTGCCTGGCTGCTGAGCAGCAAGCCCACCACCGGCAAACAGCAAGCGGCTCCGCCGGAAACCCTCCAGGAGGTCAACGGCTCCACCATTACCGAAAACAAGGATGGCAAGAAGGTCTGGGAGCTGACGGTGGAATCCATGAGCTACAACAAGACCACCCAGGTGGACAGCATGAAGGGCATCAAAGGCACGTTCTACGATAAGGACGGCAAGACCATGACCGTCACCGCTGACGAAGGGGAAGTCCGGCTGGATACGAAAAACGTTGTCCTGACCAAGAACCCCAAAGGGTCCACCTCCGACGGCGGCACTGTAACCGCAGACAAGATTACCTGGGTGAACCAGGACCAGACCGTGGTGGCCGAAGGAAACGCCCGTTTGACCAAGGGTGATACCGTTGCCACCGGGGAAAAGGCCACCTTCGATGTGCCCATGAACCATGCCACCCTGGAAAAGAATGCCAACGTACAGAAGGGGGAATTCTGATGCTGAAAATAAAGAAAACGGCTCTTTTGGGCGTACTGGCAGGCCTTCTGTCCGTAAGCACCGCCTGTTTTGCCGCTTCGTCCGTAGCCGGCGACCAGGTCCAGTACGATTTCCGTACCGGCCAGGCCATAGCCAGCGGCAATGTGAAGCTGCGCAATGACGACGGCACCGCTACCGCCCAGGAAGCAGACTACAATACGAAAACCGGCGAAGGCAAACTGACGGGTTCGGTGGTTGCCGACCAGAAGGATGCTCATCTGACCAGCTCCACGCTGATCATTGAGCGCCAGGGCCATTACCTGTCCGCCATTGGCAACGCCGTACTGAAAAAAGAAGACAAGACCCTGCGGGCCAACCAGGTGAACTACGATTCCGATGCCCAATTTGCGGAAACCGTGGGACCCTGGGCCCAGCTGACCCTGGATGACGGGTCCAGCCTGGATTCGTCTACTATGCGCTACAATATGCAGACCGGCATTGCCAACGCAGAAGGCAATGTGCGGCTGATCAGTCCTCCCCGGGAACTGACTGCCCGGGCGGACCGTGCCGTGTACAACACCAAGGCAGATGACGGCACCATCCAATTGTTCGGCCATGCTACGGCTACCCAAAAGGATGATACGGTCAGCGGGGATACCCTGACCATCAAAGGCGCCGGCGGCAAGATTGCCATGGGCGAAGGCAACGTGAAGATGGTGGTTATGCCCCAAAACAGCCAGCCGGCTGCTCCGGCTCCGGAACCGTTGTTCTCCATTGCCGGAGATACCCCGGAACCCCAGAAAATCTATAAATACTTCAATTGGCCCGGCTCCCCTATGGAAGTAGGGAGTATGGACACTGATTTGGCATAAAGGGAGTAAAGAGTGAAGATACGCGCAGCAAATTTGGTAAAAGAATACGGCGGCCGCCGGGTTGTCAACGATGTCAGCCTGGAAGTGGAGCAGGGGAGCATTGTGGGCCTGTTGGGCCCCAATGGTGCCGGGAAAACCACCACCTTCTATATGATTGTGGGCCTGGAGCATCCTGACACCGGCCATGTGTACCTGGACGACCAGGACGTGACCCACCTGCCCATGTACAAACGGGCCTTGGAAGGTATCGGCTATCTGCCCCAGGAAGCTTCTATTTTCCGGAAGCTCACTGTGGAGCAGAACCTGCTGGCCATTTTGGAGCAGGTAGAGCCCTCCAAGGAAAAACGCCAGGCCAAAATGGAAGCCCTGATTGAGGAATTCCGCATTGGCCATATCCGGAAAAGCCTGGGCAGTGCCCTGTCCGGCGGCGAGCGGCGGCGGGTGGAAATTGCCCGGGCCCTGGCCACGGATCCGGCTTTTATTTTGCTGGACGAACCCTTTGCCGGCATCGACCCCCTGGCCGTGGCGGACATCCAGGTGATGGTGGCCCATTTGGCCCAGCGGGGCATTGGCGTACTGATTACCGACCATAACGTGCGGGAAACCCTGAGCATCGTCAACAAGGCGTACATTTTAAGCGAAGGCCAGATTCTGGTTTCCGGCACCAGCCAAGAGGTAGCAGAAAACCCCATTGCCCGGGAACATTACCTGGGCGAGAATTTCAGGATGTGAGGCAAGGCCTATGCGGATATTAGACAAGTACATTTTAAAACAGATGCTGCAGCCCTTTTTCTTCGGGGTTGCTGCTTTTTCCACCATTTTCGTGGCCAGTTCCTTCCTGTTTCGGGTAACCCAGTATATTACCCAGTACGGAGCCTCCTACGGCTCCTTGTTCCGGCTGTTTTTGTGCCTGATGCCGGAAGTCATCAACTACACCTTCCCCATGTCCATGCTGCTGGCTTCCCTGCTGACCATGGGCCAGCTGTCCGGCAACAGTGAAATTACGGCCATGCGCAGCGGCGGCCTCAGTTTCCGCCGGATTGCCGCCCCCATTCTGGCAGCCGGTTTCATTGTCAGCCTGTTTTCCGTGGTGTGGGCCGAAAAGGTGGTTCCGCCTTCCAAGACGGAATACGAGCGGATTGTCAACCAGGAAATCAAGCGGGACACCAAGCCCCGGACCCAGGACCATGTGCTGATCAAGCAGGTGTCCAAGGGTCAGCTGGTGCGCCTGACCTATGCTCGGACCTTTGACGAAAAGGCCGGCATGATGAAGGACATCACCATTGAGGATTGGGATAAGGGCAACGTGGTCCGGATCCAAAAGACCCCGGCAGCCAAATGGATTGACGGTGCCTGGATTATGGAAAACGGCACGATTACCGACCTGACCGGCAAAGACGGCGTCACCCGCACCATGAATTTTGACAAGCAGGTGCTGCCCATTACCGAAACGCCCAAGACCATCACTTTGGACCAGAAAGACCCGGATGAAATGACCATTGGGGAACTGAAGATGTACATTGGCATTCTCCAGCGCCAGTACATGCCCACCAGCAAGTACGTCATGGAAATGTACAGCCGGTTTACCGTGCCCCTGGCCAGCTTCTTCTTTGCCCTGATTGGGGTGCCCCTGGGCATGCAGTCCCAGCGTACCGGCGCTTCCATGGGCCTGGGCTTCTCCGTAGTGATTATTTTCGTCTATTATTCCATCATGACCTTTATGACCGGCCTGGGTCAGGGCGGCGTGATTCCGCCACTCCTGGCGGCCATCGTGCCCAACCTGCTCTGCGGGGTCTGCGGGTGCTGGATGATCTGGAAGAAAGACAATTTATAACTTTAGAAACAAAACCTGTGACGTGATGCCAAATACCTTGCGAACGGAAAGCAGTTCGCAAGGTATTTGGCATTTTTCACATTTATCCTCTACACTCCGCAGACCGCACCAACTAATACGAGTTTTCTGCAGCAAAAATTTGCCCACGGGCAAATTTTCCGTGGTTGCTTCTCAAAACCCGGCATCAGTACTAGCCCCTGCCGACCGCACTGATATTAAAAACGAACCACTGAGAGGGGATACCCGGCATCACATCACTTCAGGTCCCTTGATCGCACAATCCCATTGAAGTTCAACTACGTGTTCCTGGGGACGGTTTATGATATAATAATTATCGAATGCATAAAAACAGAAAGGGGAGGGAGCAGTATGCTGGGCATCACGTTGATCCTGGTGCTTGCCCTGATGGGCGGACTCATTGCCTATTTGGGAGATAAACTGGGGAGTAAAATCGGCAAAAAAAGACTGCGGTTATTCGGTCTGCGCCCTCACGATACCTCGGTGGTCATGACCATTGCCAGCGGTATTTTGGTTGCCGCCCTGACCATGACGGTACTGACCATCAGTTCCAAGGAGGTGCGCACGGCCCTCTTTGGCATGAAACAAATCCGGGCGGAACTGGCCAGCCTGACCGCCAGCCGGGATAAGGCCAACGCCGAACTGTCGGCCCAAAGCGCCCAGATTAAGGAACTGGATACGAAAATTGCCGAAGCCACTGCTGCAGCGGACGAGGCCCGCCGGCAAAAGGCCCAGGCAGAGGCCCAAATGGCCCAGGCCCAGCAGGACCTGAGCCAGATGCAGGAGCAGTACAATGAGGCCAGTGAGCGGTTGAAAACCGCAGAACAGCAGGTGGCCCAGGCAGAAGCAGCCCGGGATCAGCTCCAGCAGGATGTGAAGGACCTGGAAGACGCCACCAAACGGCTGCGGCAGGGTCTGGTAGCCATCCGGGAAGGCAACGTAGCCTTCCGGTCCGGGGAAATCCTGTACTCCGGGGTCCTCAAGGGCGGAGATGGCCCAGAAGCTACAAAATTGGCTTTAGAGAAGTTTTTAGGGGAGGCCAATACCCAAGTGGCAGGCCGTATTGGAGTCCAGCCAGAAACCCAGGTTATTTGGCTCAGCCGGGAGGCCGTGGACAGTGCCGCCAGTACTCTTTCCCAGCATAAGGGGAATATGTATGTGCGCCTTTGTGCTGCCGGCAATATTCTTTCCGGCGAAATGGTGGTCAGCCGGCTGGAAATGGTAGGGGACAAAGTGGTGTATCCGGAAGGGACCCTGATTCTTACCCAGGCCATTACCGTAAAGCCCTACAGCAGTGAAGCAGACCTGGCTCTGATGGCCTTCCTGAAGGATGTGAACCGCACGGCCCAGGCCGACGGCGTGATTCCCAACCCCATTACCGGGGACGTAGGCGCCATTACCAGCACGGAGCTGTCGGAAGCCAGCGAGAAGATTTCCCGGCTGGGCGGCCGGGTTTCCATTACGGCCAAAGCCCGCCAGGACATTACGGTGGCAGGTCCGGTTCTCTTGGATCTGGATGTAAAAAGTATAGGAGCAGACCAATAATGAGTGGAAAAAAAGCATATTTAGGCATTGACCCCGGTCGGGATAAGACCGGGGCCGCCCTGGTTTTAGATGACGGCACCCTGGTGCGGCAGGCAATCCTGCCCACCCAGGGCTTTTTTGACGCTTTGGAGGACTTTCTGGCAGGAATCCAGCCCGCCGCCTGCATCATGGGCAACGGCACCACCTCAGAGGCTATGCGCCAGCAGGTAAAAGCCCATTTTCCCCAGCTGCCCCTGGTGGTGATTGATGAATATAATTCAACCCAGGAAGCCAAGGAGCTGTACAAGGAACTGCACCCGGCCAAGGGGCTGGGGAGGCTGGTGCCCCGGGCTCTTAGAAGTACGCCGTCCGCAATAGACGGACTGGCAGCGGCGGTGTTGGTGAAACGGTATCTTTGTGGCAAAACCGTGTCAAGTTCATGAAATATTGACCAAATAGTCACAAATTGACTGATGAGTATTGACACGAAGCTAGATACAATGTGACTTTTTTGTGGAAAAACACCTATTTTTTTGACTTATTTTCTTCCGCGTGCTACACTAAAACCGTGAAGAAATTCACCATTGGTCCTCCTGGGGAGCAGCGGCTGGATGCTTTGCAATGTACACGTAGAGGAAACAAGGATACTCGCCACGTAGGGATTGCGGAGAAACCGGAAGCCTAACCTTTGGGATGGATACATTTACACAAAGGGAGATTTTAATCATGAAAAAAACGTTAGTTTTTGCAATGGCTATGGCTCTGGGCGTAAGCGCTACTGCTTTCGCAGCCAACCCGTTCTCCGATGTTCCCGCAGGCCACTGGGCTTACGGCGCAGTTGCCAAACTGGCTGCTGCTGGTATTGTTGACGGCTATCCTGATGGCACCTTCAAAGGCGATCATCTGATGACCCGTTATGAAATGGCTCAAATCGTAGCCAAGGCTCTGGCCAAAGGCGCTATCGGCGCTGATGACAGACTGGTCAGCGAATTTGCTGACGAACTGGACAACCTGGGCGTTCGGGTTGCTAAACTGGAAAAGAACGCTGACAACGTAAAGATTACCGGCAACGTTCGTCTGAGCTACGCTGACAACAGCGGTGCTGTTGGCAGCAAGGCTGGCGACGATGCTCGGCTGCGTACCCGTCTGTTCCTGACTGGTGAAGTCAACGACAACTGGCATTACGTATCCATGTTGGAAAACAACCAGCATTTCATTGGCAACAATGAATCCGGCGATGACGACACGGACTTCCAGCGTGCTTACCTGACCGGCAACATCGGTGTGGTAAACCTGACCGGCGGCCGTTTCCAAGGCTACTATGGCGATGGCAACATCTACGATAGCCGTATCGATGGTGTAAACGCCAACGTAAAGATGGGCCAAGCTTACCTGGGCGCTACCTATGGTAAAATGGCTAATTCTTCCACCTATTCCTGGACTGCCAAACCTGCTGCTGATTCTGGTTTTGTGGATGGTACTCACAAGGGCGTTGGCGATACCTTCGTACAAGCTACTTTGGGCGGCAACATCGGCAAACTGAACCTGGAAGCCCAATACCTGAAAGCCCATGATATGAACGTTGACTGGATGCAATACGGCGATGACCAAATCTGGACTGCTGCTGCAACCTACAACACCGGCGACTTCAAGATTGGCGGTATGTACCTGCATGGCGACAACGACTACGTTGATGACCAAAACGGTGACGATGATGGCTGGGTAGCAACCCTGGGCTACAAGGGTGCACAAGCCAGCAAACCTGGTTCTTGGGGCCTGTTCGCTAAATACTACGATCAGGGCGGCGCAACCTACATCAACCACACCATGAACGGCGTATACAACAAGTTCAGCGCTGACGGCTTCAAAGGCTATCAGGTTGGCGGTAACGTAACCCTGGCCAAGAACATGGTTGCTGAAGTTCAGTACTATGATCTGAAAGGCAAAGGCGGCGACACCGACGGACAACATGCACGTACCCTGTGGTCCCAGATGGTTGTAACCTTCTAATTTCACAAACACTTCAAGACGATTCCCCTTGTGGGAGTCGTCTTTTTTTGTATAGCATTGTTGTTAGTTTAAATAATATTAACGTTACAAGATAAAAAACATCAAATTATTACTCAATATTGAGATAATTAAAGATGAATATTGAAAATGCAAAAAATAATATGGTAAGATAGTGCCGTGACAAAGGGTTGTCACAAAACCAAATACGATTCCTAGTGGCAGCGGACCATGGATAGACCAGAGGAAACAAGGATACTCGCGGTACAGATCGGTGGAAAGCTTCCAGGACGGAATCCTCTCTGATTTCCTAAGGAGGAATTCACATGAAAAAGTCTCTGGTTTTTGCAATGGCAATGGCTCTGGGCGTAAGCGCTACCGCTTTTGCTGCTAACCCCTTCTCCGATGTACCCGCTGGCTCTTGGGCCTACGGCGCTGTAGCCAAACTGGCTGCTGCTGGTATTGTGGACGGCTATCCTGATGGCACCTTCAAAGGTGAACGCACCATGACCCGTTATGAAATGGCGCAAATCGTAGCCAAGGCTCTGGCTAAGGGCGCTATCGGCGCTGATGACAGACTGGTTAGCGAATTCGCTGACGAACTGGACAACCTGGGCGTTCGCGTAGCTAAACTGGAAAAGAACGCAGACATGGTAAAGATTACCGGTAACGTTCGTCTGAGCAACGTTCACACCACTGGTGATATTGAAGACGCTAAAGGCAACGCTACTAAACTGCGTACCCGTCTGTTCTTCACTGGCGAAGTAAACGACAACTGGCATTACGTTTCCATGCTGGAAAACAATCAAACTTTCGATGGTCAGAATGAATCCGGCGATGATGACACCGATTTCCAACGCGCTTACCTGACCGGTAACCTGGGTGTGGTAAACATCACTGCTGGCCGTTTCGGCGGTTACTATGGCGATGGCAACATCTATGATACTCGTCAAGATGCCATCAACGCCAACGTAAAGATGGGCCAAGCTTACCTGGGCGCTACTTGGGGCAAAATGGCTAACCAATCCGCTTACTCCTGGGTTACTAAAGCTTCCAAAGCTGACACCTTCGTTAATGCTACCCTGGGCGGCAACATTGGCAAACTGAACCTGGAAGCCCAATACCTGAAGGTTGATGATGTTGCAACCGATTGGATGAAAGGCGATGACACCATCTGGACCGCTGGTGCTACCTATGATACCGGCGACTTCAAACTGGGCGCTATGTACCTGAAAGGCGACAACGATTACGTTGATGACCAAAACGGTGATGATGACGGCTACGTTGTAACCCTGGGCTACAAAGGCGCTAAAGCTTCCAAAGCTGGTTCTTGGGGCCTGTACGGCAAGTACTACGATCAGGGCGGCGCTACCTACATCGCTCACACCATGAACGGTGCATACGATGCATTTGATGCTAACGGTTTCAAAGGCTACATGGTCGGCGGCAACTTGGCCCTGGCTAAGAACATGGTAGCATCCGTTGAATGGTATGACCTGAAGGGCAAAGGCGGCGACCTGGATGGCCAACACGCTCGTACCCTGTGGTCTCAAATGGTTGTAACGTTCTAAGTAAGTTTACAAAAAGTTTTCAAAGACGATTCCCTTGGGGGAATCGTCTTTTTTTGTGCGCTTTGCCTAGGCAGAATGCGGGTTTGTGATTTATTTAACATTGTTAATAACTTTTCTCATATTTGCGATTACTCATATTAGTGGTTGCACGGTGCAAAATAGTTGTGTTAAAATAGGCACGTGACAAAATGTTGTCACAAAACCAAATACGATTCCTAGTGGCAGCGGACCATGGATAGACCAGAGGAAACAAGGATACTCGCGGTACAGATCGGTGGAAAGCTTCCAGGACGGAATCCTCTCTGATTTCCTAAGGAGGAATTCACATGAAAAAGTCTCTGGTTTTTGCAATGGCAATGGCTCTGGGCGTAAGCGCTACCGCTTTTGCTGCTAACCCCTTCTCCGATGTACCCGCTGGCTCTTGGGCCTACGGCGCTGTAGCCAAACTGGCTGCTGCTGGTATTGTGGACGGCTATCCTGATGGCACCTTCAAAGGTGAACGCACCATGACCCGTTATGAAATGGCTCAAATCGTAGCCAAAGCTCTGGCTAAAGGCGCTATCGGCGCTGATGACAGACTGGTTAGCGAATTTGCTGACGAACTGGACAACCTGGGCGTTCGCGTTGCTAAACTGGAAAAGAACGCTGACATGGTAAAGATTACCGGTAACGTTCGTATCCACAACGTTCATAACTCCGGCGACATCAAAGCCGCTGACGCTTCCAAAGTTCGTACTCGTCTGTTCTTCACCGGCGAAGTAAACGACAACTGGCATTATGTTTCCATGCTGGAAAACAACCAAACCTTCGATGGCCAAAACGAATCCGGTGATGATGACACCGATTTCCAACGCGCTTACCTGACCGGTAACATCGGCGTTGTAAACCTGACCGGCGGCCGTTTCCAAGGCTACTACGGCGATGGCAACATCTATGATACTCGGCAAGATGCTATCAATGCCAACGTAAAGATGGGTCAAGCTTACCTGGGCGCTACCTATGGTAAAATGGCTAACCAATCCGCTTACAGCTGGTCTACTAAAACTTCCAAAGCTGATACTTTCGTTCAAGCTACCTTGGGCGGCAACATCGGCAAACTGAACCTGGAAGCCCAATACCTGAAAGCCAATGACATTGTAACGGACTGGATGACTGGCGATGACACCATCTGGACTGCTGCTGCTACCTATGACACCGGCGACTTCAAACTGGGTGCTATGTACCTGAAAGGCGATAACGACTCCGTTGACGATGCTAAAAATGGCGATGATGACGGCTACGTTGTAACCCTGGGCTACAAAGGCGCTAAAGCTTCCAAAGCTGGTTCTTGGGGCCTGTACGGCAAGTACTACGATCAGGGCGGCGCTACCTACATCGCTCACACCATGAACGGTGCATACGATGCATTTGATGCTAACGGTTTCAAAGGCTACATGGTCGGCGGCAACTTGGCCCTGGCTAAGAACATGGTAGCATCCGTTGAATGGTATGACCTGAAGGGCAAAGGCGGCGACCTGGATGGCCAACACGCTCGTACCCTGTGGTCTCAAATGGTTGTTACGTTCTAATTCCTTTAGAACTGTTAAGAAGACGATTTCCTCGGAAATCGTCTTCTTTTTTTACCTTGTTTTATCTCAAACGAATACTTTTAAAAGCCAGTGTCTGTAAAGCCTTGCTTTGTACCAACTGCTACAGTGTGGATAAATATACAAGGAAATGCATGAAAAACCTGTACAATACCGCCCAGGCTGTGTATACTGGAAGACAGTTATTTTCCTAACTCAATTTGTCTGAAAGGGGAATGTGCAATGGTAGAGAAAGAACGGGTGCTTACCCTCCTTCGGGAGCTGATGGCCATAGAAAGTGAAACGGGCACGGCAAAAGAAGCTGAGGCAGAACAATATCTGGCAGAGATAATTGGCAAAATGGAGCATGGCGTCCAGCTCCATACCTTTCCGGTACCGGAGGATGCCCAGGGCCGGGCGGTAATCTGCGGCTTGCTGCCGGGGAAAAAGCCGGATACGGTGATTTTTCTGAACCACCATGATGTGGTCAGTACGGAAATCTATGGCCCCCTGCGACCCCTGGCCTGTACGCCGAATCAGCTGCTCCAGGGTCTTTTGTCAACGGAAACGGATCCTGCCGTCCTGGCGGACCTCCAAAGTGGAAAGTGGCTGCCCGGCCGGGGCTCCGCCGATATGAAGGGCGGGGCAGCGGCCCAGCTGGCTGTGCTGGAAGCCTATGCCAAGCAGGGCGGGGGAGACGTTGGCCTTCTCTTTGTGTCCCTCCCCGATGAGGAAGCCTATTCCGCAGGGATGCGTGCGGCACTGCCGGCTCTCCGGCAGCTTCAGCAGCAATTTGGCCTGAAATACCGGGCGGCCATCAACTGCGAACCCGATGAAAAGGAAGCTGGTAAACTGGTGGCTTTTACCGGGTCCGTGGGCAAGCTGCTGCCGGTAGTGCTGGTCCAGGGCAAGTCCGTTCATGTGGGCTCCTACCGCCAGGGGGTGAACCCCTTGGGGGTGATGGCCCGGATCATTGCCGCTACCGAAGGAAACCCGGCCCTGGCCGATACCTGGGAAGGGGAAAGCACGCCGCCCCCTGCCTGGGTGTACCTGAGAGACCGGAAGGAAGTGTACGACGTGTCCACGCCCCAAAGGGTGATGGCCTGTGCCAATTTCCTGACGTATACCAAGACTCCGGAAGACCTGCTGGCCCTTTTAACGGAAACTGCACAGCAGGCTGCCCAGGAAGCCCTGGCCCAGGTGAACAACGGCCTTTCCATGGAAGTGCTCACCAGTGCCCAGCTGCTGGAACGGGCCCAAAACTTGCCGGGCTTTTCTGCCTTTTACGAAAAGCTGCTGGCGGACAGTTTTGCCAAGCTGCAGCAGGGAAAGTCCAGCTATGCCCAGGAAACCATTGCTGTTTTGGAAGCCGTTTTGGACTTTACGGGCTTTACCCAGCCCCTGGTGCTGCTCAGTTTTGCTCCTCCCTATTACCCGGCGGCCAACAGCAAGACCGTGGCCAAGGAGGACTTTGCCGGACTTTGTAAAACCCTCACCCAGCTGACGCCCCTGCGCTTTGACCCTTACTTTAATGGGGTGTCCGATTGCAGCTACTGCTGCGTAGATCCTACACTGGACGGGAAGGTCCTGGCAAAGAATATGCCCCTGTGGGGGAAGGCCTATTCCTTTGACTTTCCAGCCATTGCCCAGCTGCAGATTCCCTTTTTGCTGCTGGGGCCCTGGGGTGTGGATCTCCACCAGCGCACCGAGCGGGTGAATGTGGAAAGCGTTTCTGTTACCCTGCCCCAGCTGCTGGAGAGGGTTTTGGCCTATATGGCAGAGACGGCTGAATAAAAGGCGGTAAAACGTAAAACTCCTGCAATAAAAAGATTCATATCTTGCATAAGTCACTTTAAAACGCACATAGGTGTTAGTAAAACATACCTATGTGCGCTATTCATGTACAAAATTATAGAAATTATGCAGAAATAAATTTAATGTGAAAATTATTGTCATAATATGCTACAATACAGTTAGGACATGATTTTGTCACATTTATAGAACAGCTTCTGCTGCCAGGAGTGCGTATCAGGAAACTTGAAGGGGGAATGGGTCATGAAGAAGCAAAGCGTTCTTGCTATGGTTTTGGCATTGGGCATCAGTTCCAATGCCTATGCAGTGAACCCATTTTCCGATGTGCCTAAAGGTTCCTGGGCCTATGGCGCTGTAGCAAAATTGGCGGCTGGCCTGGAGAGCAGAGAATCGACTGGCACCTTCCCGGGAAAGTATCCTGAGACCCGTTACGAAATGGCCCAAATCGTGGCAAAAGCATTGGCCCAAGGAACCATCGGTGCAGATAACAGGCTGGTCCGGGAATTTGCCCAGGAACTGGACCTGCTGGGCGCCCGGATGCCCCTGCCGGAACGGCCTGCTGGAAGCGGCAAAACTACCAGCAGCCTCAGGGAAGGTGCTTTGCGCCCCAACGTGGAGCAGGGCAAATTGGACGGGGAAACGGCCCCGCAGCTCCGGCCCTGGTTTTTAGGGACAGAGAACGCCAAAGTGCAGTTTGGTCAAACCTACCTGGCGGCCTTCGGCAGCAGGGCGGGGCAGCCGGTCTCTGGCTGGACCGCCCAAACAGAAGGCAAAACAGCCACAGAGGACGGCTTCACCGGCGCTGCCTTGGGCGGCACCCTTGGCAGCCTGAGCCTGGAGGCCCAGTACCTGAAAGCTTCGCCCCAGACTGCCCCCTGGGTTCCAGAAGAAGATACCCTTTGGACAGCAGGCGCCGCCTATCACTTTGGGCCTGTGAGCGTGGGCGGAATGTATCTGAAAGGCGGCAGCGATTCCGCAGCTGAACCTGGCGCTAGTGACGAGGGCTACGTCATCAACCTGCGCTACAAAGGCGCAGAGGCGGCCAAAACCGGCAGTTGGGGCCTTTTCGGCAATTACTACGACCAGGGCGGCACTGCCTATCTTTCCCGTACCCTGAATGGAGCCTACAGCGCCTTTGAGCCCCAGGGCTTTACCGGCTATATGGTGGGCGGCAATTTGACCCTGGCCAAGAATATGGTGGCCCAGGTGGAATATTATGATCTCCAAGGGAAGGGCAACGGCCAGGAAGGCCAGCATGCCCGGACCCTGTGGTCGCAAATGGTGGTCACTTTCTAAATAGGTAAAAGGAGCTATCGTTCGGAATAGCTCCTTTTTGTTATGCAGAAAAGTAATTTAAAAAACAAAAACAATTAATAAAAAGCATAAAGTGGATGAACTGTAGCTTTTTATACAATTTTTAGAGGTTACTTCGCCTAAAAGTACCGCAAAATCAAAAAAATAGCTAAAAAATTGTCCGGAAATTTCTTTTTGTGATAGAATTGAAAAAGACAAATTTCTGTCAAACTTTGGCTTTGCAGCTGCCGGACCGAACAGAGGAAACAAGGCGACTCGCGGGAGGAAGGGCAATGCAGGCCAAACCATTCAAGGAGGAATTCCCATGAAAAAATCCCTGGTATTTGCCATGGCCATGGCTCTTGGCGTAAGCGCCACTGCCTTTGCGGCCAACCCCTTCTCCGATGTGCCCGCAGGCTCCTGGGCCTACGGCGCTGTAGCCAAACTGGCTGCTGCTGGTATTGTTGACGGCTACCCTGATGGCACCTTCAAAGGTGAACGCACCATGACCCGTTATGAAATGGCCCAAATCGTGGCCAAGGCCCTGGCCAAAGGCGCTATCGGCGCTGATGACAGACTGGTCAGCGAATTCGCTGACGAACTGGACAATCTGGGCGTGCGCGTAGCCAAACTGGAACGCAATGCGGACAATGTGAAGATTACCGGTAACGTTCGTCTGAGCAACGTTCATACCACTGGTGATTACGGTAAATCCGATGCCACCAAACTGCGTACCCGTCTGTTCTTCACCGGCGATGTAAATGACAACTGGAACTACGTTGCTATGATTGAAAACAACCAAGTATTTGATGGTCAAAACGAATCCGGCAATGATGACACCGATTTCCAACGGGCTTATCTCACCGGCAACATCGGTGTAGTCAACGTAACTGCCGGCCGTTACGACACCTACTACAGCGACGGCAACGTGTACGATGACCGGGTAGATGCAGTAAACGCCAAAGTGAAATTTGGCCAAACCTACCTGGCTGCTACCTACGGCAAAATGGGCAACGCTTCCACCTATTCCTGGTCCACTGACGGCACCAGACAGGGCGTAGGCGACAAATTCGTCCAAGCTACTCTGGGCGGGGACATCGGCAAATTGAACCTGGAAGCTACCTACCTGAAAGCCGACGACATCAACACCACCTGGATGACCGGTGATGACAAGATCTGGACGGCTGCAGCCAACTATAACTTTGGGGATGCCAGCCTGGGTGCTATGTACCTGAAGGGCGACAATGACTCCGTGGATAAGGCCAACGGCGATGATGACGGCTACGTCATCAGCCTGAACTACAAAGGCGCAGAAGCTGCCAAACCCGGCACCTGGGGCCTGTTTGCCAAATACTACGACCAAGGCGGCGCAACCTACATTGCCCACACCATGGATGGCGCTTACGATGTCTTCGATGCCAACGGCTTCAAAGGCTATCAAGTAGGCGGCAACCTGACCCTGGCCAAGAACATGGTAGCCCAAGTGGAATACTATGATCTGAAGAGCAAAGGCGGCACCTATGACGGACAACACGCCCGCACCCTGTGGTCTCAAATGGTAGTAACCTTCTAAGCAGCACTTCTCAGCTGCTAAGCTGAAACAAAAGACGAAGAACGGGAATCCTTCCGAAAAGGAGGAAACCGGTTCTTCGTCTTTTTTGTGTGAGAGGCAGGACCAAGAAATTTAACATGCTGGTAACATGCTTTTTGCATTGGAAAAGAGCCGGTAAGTCGGGAGAAGCCGCATGAAAGCTGGAAAATCTAACATGCTGGTAACATGCTTTTTGCATTGGAAAAGAGCCGGTAAGTCTGGGAAAGCCGCATGAAAGCAGGGAAATTTAACATGCCGGTAACATGCTTTTTTGCGTTGGAACAGAATCAGTAAGTCTGGAGAAGCCGCATGAAAGCTGGATAATCTAACATGCTGGTAATTTGCTTTTCCCTACAATACAAAAGCCGTCAGCGATTTTGCTGGCGGCTTTGTGTTACCCTGTCCTTATAACTCCTTAATTACCTGGCACAGTTTGTCCGTGTCTTCCTGGGTGGTGGCCCAGCTGGTGCAGAAGCGGATGATGGAGTGGGACCCATCATATTTTTCGCCGAAGTTGTACACGGCGTATTGGCCCAGTTTTTCCATTTTCCCATTGTCAATGATGAAGAAAATCTGGTTGGTGGGGGAATCAAAGACTAGTTCATACCCAGCGTCCACCAGAGCTTTCTTGATTTGCCGGGCATAGGTGATGGCGCTTTCCCCAATATGCAGGTACAGGTCGTCCTTCAGCAGCTCGTCAAATTGGATGCCCAGTACCCGGCCCTTGGCCAGGAGTGCACCGTCCTGCTTGATGATGGTGAAGAAATGGGGAATCAGGTCCGGATTGGGGAGGACAATGGCTTCGCCCAGCAGGGCGCCGCATTTGGTGCCGCCAATGTAGAATACGTCGCACAGTCGGCCCAGGTCTGCCAGGGTCACGTCATTTTCCGGGCAGGCCAAGGCGTAGGCCAGACGGGCTCCGTCCACAAACAGGGGAATGTGGTGTTCCCGGCATACCTGGCTGATGGCCTCTAATTCTTCCAGGGAGTACAGCACGCCAAATTCGTTGGGGTGGGACAGGTAGACCATCCCCGGCATCACCATATGGTACCGGTTGCCGTCCTGCTCGTAGTCCGCCAGGCACAGGGCAACTCCGGCGGCGGAAATTTTCCCTTCTTCAGAGGGAATGGCCAGGACTTTGTGGCCGCCTGCCTCAATGGCACCGGCTTCGTGTACGCTGACGTGGCCGCTGTCAGCAGAAATGACGCCCTGGTAGGGCCGGAGTACAGCACCAATTACGGCTGCATTGGCCTGGGTGCCGCCGCTGACAAAATGGATGGCTGCGCTAGGGGTGCCGCAGGCCTTCCGGATTCGCTCCCGGGCAGACTCACAGATTGCGTCCGTGCCGTAGCCCGGGGTTTTCAGCAAATTGGTATCCAGCAGCCGCTGCAGGATGGCCGGATGGGCCCCTTCCTGGTAATCGCTGGCAAAATACAGTTTTTGGTTTTCCATATTATCTCCTCGTTTCTTGACAGGCTTAGGGTCAAATTAATTTTATTGTACTCCAGGCAGGGAGCGGGAGCAAGCCGGAAAACAGCTCCAGGAAAGGCTTCTGGTATACCGTTGGTTTACATTTCCCTTTTCAGGCTGTAGAATGGGAAAGAATAGGGGAGTCTGTTTGAATCTGCCGAAGGGGGAACTGCCATGAACTTGCTCCAACTCCAATACTTTGTGGAAGTCTGCCGGGAAGGAAACTTCACCCGGGCAGCTGTCAATATTCACGTCACCCAGCCCACCCTGACCAAAGCCATCAAGGAACTGGAAAAGGAATTTCAGGTATCCCTGCTGTACCGGGGCAAAGGGGGCGTCATGCCCACCCCGCCGGGGCAGGATCTCCTGCGCATGGCCAAACCGGTGCTCCAGGACGTGGACCATATCCAGCGGGTCATGGAAAGCTATGGCTCCAGCCAGCAGGTGCTGCGGCTGGGAACCACCTTTATGACCAACGCTTCCTGCTTTCCTGATTTTTACCAAAGCCTCCACGCCCGCTTTCCGGAAATCGACGTGGAAGTCACCTCCGAACTGGTGCCCAGCCTGCTGCAAAAGCTGGAAGACCGGCAAATCAACCTGCTGCTGGTGCCCTATACCCCGGAGAATAACCACTTCCCGTACTTTCTCTGGTGCCGCCGGCGCTTCCTGTTTGTGGTGCCGGAAAACCATCCCCTGGCCCAGCGGAAAACCGTGGGCTTTCGGGACATTTGCCATGAACCGCTGATTTCCTACTTTGGGGACCAATTCCTGATGCGCCAGGGCCTGCCGGAAAAACTCCAGAGGGCTGGCGGAGAGCTGAAGATTGTCCACCGCTGCAACCAGATTCAGGTCATGCAGCAGCTGATCCAAAAAGGCATGGGCTGCGGCTTTATGATGGAAGACTCCTTTACCCAGGGCGGCGGGGTAGTGGGTATCCCTATGGAAGACGAATTCACCGTGGACGTGTACGCCATGTGGAACAAGGACTTCGAAAAGATTTTCCTGTTCAAGGACGTGGTTCAATACCTGAAACAACAGGCCGAGAAAAACCTGGCCCAATAGCCATAAAAAATAACCGGACGCTTCCTGTGGGGAGAGTCCGGTATTTTTGATAAAATCATGTATAGATATAAGATATAATTGATGGACGGAATACCACAGCGGGTGGTTTCCTGCAATCTGCACTATTGCAAAATAATCATATTGACAAATATCGATTTGATACCTACAATGTATTTATCATATTGATAATAATCGATGGGACGCTGCCGCAGCCCATTGGGAAAAGAGGTATTACGATGAATGCAATAGATGCAGCGCTGGTGTGCAAAGCCTTGGGTGACAGTCATCGGATGCAGATTGTCCAGCTTTTGACTCAGGGGGAATTGTGCGCCTGCAATTTGTTGGAACATTTTCAGATTGCCCAGCCCACCTTGTCCCACCATATGAAGGTGCTGACGGAATGTGCCTTGGTCCAAAGCCGGAAAGAGTGGAAGAACACCTATTATTCCCTGAACTGCGATACCCTGCTGGCCTTTCGCAGTTTTATTGACTCTCTCCAATGTGGGGAGGCCTGTTATCGCAGGGCGGAACCCTGTCAGGAGGTGCAGCCATGACCCAGGCAAAACCCGGTATTTCTTCTTTCCAAAGTCATCTCAGCTGGTGGGTGCTGGGCTGTATGGTGATTGGCGTAGTCCTAGGCACCGCGGTCCCGGCGCTGCCGGAGGCTTTGGGCAAGCTTCAGCTGGCGGGCATTTCCCTGCCCATTGCAGTGCTGATTTGGGTCATGATTTATCCCATGATGATAAAAGTGGATTTTAACAGCATCCGGGCTATCGGCGAGAATCCCAGAGGTCTTTTTGTGACCTGGGTGGTGAACTGGCTGATTAAACCCTTTACCATGTACGGCTTTAGCTGCCTGTTCCTTTATGGGCTGTTTCGCATCTGGATTGCCCCGGATCTGGCTACCCAATATTTAGCGGGAATGGTGCTTCTGGGAGCCGCTCCCTGTACGGCCATGGTCTTTGTCTGGAGCACCCTGACCCACGGAAATCCGGCCTACACCGTGGTGCAGGTTGCCACCAATGACCTGATTATCCTGGTGGCCTTTGTGCCTATTGTTTCCTTTCTGTTGGGCGTTTCCCAGGTATTTGTGCCGTACAGTACCCTGTTTGTGAGCATCTTCCTTTTTGTGGTGATTCCCCTGGTTTTTGGCGTGGCCACCCGGGCCTATGTTACCCGCCGTTACGGGCAGCAGTATCTGGAAGAAACGTTTCTGCCCAAATTTGACGGCATTACCACCCTGGGCCTTTTGCTGACGCTGGTGCTGATTTTCAGCTCCCAGGCTGGGGTGATTTTGGCAAACCCCGTCCATATTGTACTTCTAGCAGTTCCTTTGGTGGTGCAGACCCTGTTTATCTTCGGGCTGGCCTATGCCCTCTGTTGGTTTTTGCGGCTTCCTTTTGCTATTGCTGCTCCCGCCGGTATGATTGGAGCCTCCAACTTTTTTGAACTGGCAGTGGCAGTGGCGGTGGCTCTCTTTGGCACCACCAGTCCGGCTGCTTTGGCTACTACCGTAGGTGTACTGACAGAAGTGCCTGTCATGCTGCTTTTGGTGCGTTTTGCCAATGCTACGAAAGGGTGGTTCTCCCATGACTAAGCCAGTGATTGCCTTTGTATGTGTCCATAATGCCTGCCGCAGCCAGTTGGCGGAAGCCCTGGCAAGGAAACTGGCGGGGGACGTATGGACCAGCTGCTCGGCAGGAACCCAGCCCGCCAAAGAAATCGATCCGGAAGCCTGCCACCTTTTGGCCAAGCTGTACCAGATTGATATGAAGGCCCAAGGCCAGTATTGCAAAACCTTGGACCAGCTGCCGCCCCTGGATGGGGTGGTGACCATGGGCTGCGGCGTCCAGTGCCCAGCCCTGCCGGCCCGCTGGCGTGAAGACTGGGGTTTGGAAGACCCCACCGGCAAAGGAGAGGAAGCCTATCGCCAGACCCTGGAACGCCTAATAGAGAAAATCCAAGCTTTGAAAGTGCGGCTGGAAGCGGAAAAGCAAAAAGAATTGAACGGCAAAGCCTAACAGAAAAGCTTATAGCAACAAATCCCCCGGTGCGCATCGCAGCAGGGGATTCTTTAGTTTGGAGGACAGCTTCTCTCCAGTTTATAAGCTGGTTACTACCGGGTTGTTCAGATAATCGTACACCCGCCGTACTTCCTTGACGTTCCGGGTGTCTAGCATTTGGGGCCGGCCCAGGTCCAGGCTGGCAATCTGCTGCATTTCTGCGTCCGTCAGGGCAAAGTCCCAGATGGCCAGGTTCTGCTCCATCCGTTCCTTATGGACGGATTTGGGGATAATCACCACGCCCCGCTGTACGTTCCAGCGCAGGATGACCTGGGCAGTAGTTTTGCCGTGGGCCTCGGCAATGGCGGAGAGCACCGGGTTGGTGAACATACCGTTCATGCCTTCGGCAAAGGGCGCCCAGGCCTCCGGCTGCACGCCGTATTCCTTGAGCAGGGCCAGTTCGTCAGCCCGCTGGTAGAAGGGATGCAGTTCCAGCTGGTTCACCGCCGGCACAATATCCGTATTGAAGCACAGGTCCACCAGCCGGTCGGGCAGGAAGTTGCAGACGCCGATGGCCCGGATTCGTCCGGCCTGATAGAGCTCCGTCATGGCCCGCCAGGACCCGTAGTAATCCGCCAGGGGCATATGGATCAGGTACAGGTCCAGGTAATCCGTCCCCAGTTTCTTACAGGACCGGTCAAAGGCTTCCTTGGTCTTTTCGTAGCCCATTTCCTGCATATAGGCCTTGGTGGTCAGGAAAAGTTCCTGCCTGGGAACGCCGCTTTCCTTGATGGCGGCGCCCACCGCTTCCTCATTCTGGTAGCTGCTGGCTGTGTCCAACAGCCGGTAGCCCAAGTTTAGGGCGTCCTTCACCGCCTGCTTGCACTGTTCCAGGTCCGTGACCTGGAACACCCCAAAGCCTTCCTGGGGCATTTTTACACCATTATTTAGCGTTACAAAAGGGATAGTCATAAAAGCATAGCTCCTTTCCTTGCAAACCTGCAATTGCTTGCTGATTATACCTTAACACTAAAGTCCAGTTGAAGGTCAAGAGCTGGAAGAAAGTGAAATTATGAATTCCAATTGGCTAAAAACCATGCGTTTTTTGTTATGCCAGATTCCAGGCAGCGGCAGGCTTTCCGCCGTCATTTGTCCTGGCTGGCCTTTGCCGCTATAATAAAAGCAGTGACCGTCCAGCAGACGGCCCGGGGTCAGCACCCCTAAACGCAATAAACCTGGTGCGGCCCAGCTATTCTCTGCGAGGTGATTTTCTTGTCTTCCTCTCCTAAAATGATTCAGGTCCGGGGCGCCCGGGTCCATAATCTGAAAAATATCAATGTGGATATTCCTTTACACAAAATTGTGGGTATTGCCGGGGTGTCCGGTTCGGGGAAATCCTCCCTGGCACTGGGCATCCTCTATGCCGAAGGCTCTCGACGGTACCTGGAGTCCCTGTCCACCTATACCCGGCGGCGAATGACCCAGGCCCAGCGGGCAGATGTGGACGAGGTGCGCTACGTGCCGGCCGCCCTGGCCCTCCACCAGCGGCCTGGGGTGCCGGGTATCCGCAGTACCTTTGGCACCCTCAGTGAGCTGTCCAACAGCCTGCGGCTGATGTTCTCCCGGCTGGCCAGCCACCGCTGCCCCAACGGCCATTATGTGCCGCCCTCCCTGGCGGTAGCCGCCATGCAGGAAATTACCTGCCCGGAGTGCGGCGCCAAATTCTACGGGCCAGGGGCCGAAGATCTGGCCTTTAACAGCCGGGGCGCCTGTCCCACCTGCGGCGGTACGGGCATCGTGCGGACGGTGAACCAGGCCTCCCTGGTGCCCGACGAGAACCTGACCATCGACCAGGGGGCCGTGGTGGTGTGGGGGACCCTGATGTGGTCCCTGATGAAGGAGGTGTGCCGGGAAATGGGGGTGCGTACGGACGTGCCCTTTAAGGACCTGACGCCAAAAGAAAAATGGGTCGTTTACCACGGCCCGGCGGAGAAAAAGCACATTCTCTACATCAACCCCAAAACTCAGCAGAGCACCGAGCTGGATTTTACCTATTACAACGCCAACTATACCGTGGAAAATGCCCTGGCCAAGGTCAAGGATGAAAAGGGCATGAAGCGGCTGGAGCGGTTCCTGAAGGAAGGGGTCTGCCCGGACTGCCACGGCTCCCGGATGTCGGAAGCTACCCGGGCGCCCCGGCTCCGGGGGATTGGCCTGGACCAGGCTTCCCAAATGACCCTGGACGACCTGGTGGTCTGGGTCCGGGGAGTGCCCGCTTCCCTGCCGGAAGAAATGCGCCCCATGGCCCAAAGCATCTGCGAAGCCTTTTTGGACACGGCCAAACGGCTGAGAGACCTGGGGCTGGGGTACCTGTCCCTGGACCGGGCTTCCGGCACCCTGTCCACCGGGGAGCGGCAGCGGGTCCAATTGGCCCGGGCCGTGCGGAACCGGACCACCGGGGTCCTGTACGTGCTGGACGAGCCCTCCATTGGGCTCCATCCCTATAATTTGCAGGGGCTCACGGCGGTGCTGGACGACCTGGTGGCGGACGGCAACTCGGTGGTACTTGTGGACCACGATACCCAGGTCCTTTGCCACAGCCAGTATCTGCTGGAAATGGGACCGGGGGCCGGGGCTGACGGCGGAAAGCTGGTAGCCCAGGGCACAGTGGCGGAGCTGGAGCAGAATCCCCAGTCCCTGATTGGCCCCTACCTGCAAAAGGAGGAAAAGCCCCACCTGCTGCCCCCGGGAATGCCCCTAAAAGAACTGTTTGCCAAGGGGACCCTGCACCTGGCAACGGACCAACTCCACACGGTGCAGCCCCTGGACGTCAAGCTGCCGTTGGGGCGTCTCACGGTGGTCACCGGGGTTTCCGGCTCCGGGAAGACCACCCTGGTACTGGAGAGCCTGATTCCTGCCCTGAAAGCTGCGATAGAAGGCACGCCCCTTCCGGCCCACGTGAAAAGCGTGGAAGCCCCGGGCATCTCCCAGGTGAAGCTCATCGATGACACCCCCATCGGCATCAACGTCCGCTCCACCGTGGCCACCTACGCCGGGATTCACGACGAGCTGCGGAAGGTGTACGCCCGCACCGAGGACGCCAAAGCCCTGGGGTACAAGGCCGGGGACTTTTCCTATAATACCGGTAAACTCCGCTGTCCTACCTGCGACGGCACCGGGCAAATCTCCCTGGATGTGCAGTTCCTGCCGGACGTGGACATTCCCTGCCCGGACTGCCGGGGCTCCCGCTACAGCAAGGAGGCCCACGCCATCCATCGGAAGGCCAAGGACGGGCATAGCTACAGCCTGCCGGAGCTGATGAATATGAGCGTGGACCAGGCCCTCCTTGCCTGCAAGGGGCTCAGCCTGCTTCAGCGCCGGCTTCAGGTACTCCACGACCTGGGCCTGGGTTACCTGACCCTGGGCGAAGAAACCCCCGGCCTTTCCGGAGGCGAAGCCCAGCGGCTGAAACTGGCCAGCGAAATGGGCAGGGGCCAGGGGGATACGGTTTTCGTGTTTGACGAGCCCACCATCGGCCTCCACCCCAAGGACGTGGAAACCCTGCTGGGGGTGTTCCGCCATCTCATTGACCTGGGAGCCACGGTGCTGGTCATCGAACACGACCTGGACGTGATTCGGGCCGCAGACTACCTGGTGGATATGGGCCCCGGCGGCGGCAAAGCCGGCGGCCGGATTGTGGCCCAGGGCACGCCCCAGGAAATCCGCAGCTGCCCGGACAGCGTAACGGGCCGCTTTATCTGAACGCAAAAAAAGATGTTTCTCTGCACCTGCAGAAAAACATCTTTTTTTATCAAGCTCAGCCCAAACCCTTTTCCCTGACCAGCTGCAAAAAGTTGTGCAGGACTCTGGCGGTAATGCCCCAGATCATCTTGTCCTTCCAGGGATAGAAGTACACTGTGTAGTCAAACTGGGGCTTCCAGCCCGGTTTGACCGGTGCCACCAGGCCCTCTGGGAAATCGTCTTCCCGGTGGGTGCCAATCTGGATGGTGCCCGTTTTCGGGGTCATGGCCAATAGCTCCTTTAGGGGAACGGCAAACACCTCGCCCACCTCCTCAGGGTCCACGGTCAGCTCCTGGCCTTCCTGGAGAATCCCTGCAAAGGGGAAAATCAGGGGACCCATGGGGCCGTAGAAATAGGGCAGGGGGCCCAGCACCTGGACGGAGGAACGGGGAATGCCCAGTTCTTCTTCTGTTTCCCGGAGTGCCGTATAGAGCAGGGTGGGATCGCTGTCCTCCCGGTGGCCGCCAGGAAAGCAGATATCCCCGGGCTGCCAGGTCATGGTGGAAGCCCGCACCTCAAAAAGAATCTCCCAGCCCTCCTGCCCCCAGCGCAGGGGAAGAAGCACGGCGGATTCCCAAATCTTCAGGGTCCGGTCCGCTTTCAGGCACTGGTCCGTCCAAAGGGCTGCCAGCTGCTGCCGCCCCGTTGTTTCGTTTGTCATAGTGATGTATCCTCCCGGGGAAATCCCCGCTGTTATGCCTTGCTATTTTGTCCCGCCCAAAGGCAGGAAGCACTTCTTTCTAGTGTACAATATTTCACGGCTGGCGGCAATATCCCCCTGGGCAGCTTCCTTTATGGTTATGACTTTCTAACTTACAGCCGCTACGCTTACCCCTTCCCAACTTTCTTGACAATGGCCCGGGCTGGCCTTAGACTAGTAGATAAGTAGAAGAATATCGCCAGCACTTGTGGGGCCAGCCGTTCCTCAGGTGTTCTTTTTTTACTGAAATTTAGATTCCAGGTGGTTATTATGAGTAATCCTACCCAAAGCAGCAGCGATGTTGCCATGCACGTTTCCTATGTGAGCATTGTCATCAACCTGATGCTCAGCACCTTTAAATTCCTGGCCGGGATTTTTGGCCATTCCGCCGCCATGATTTCCGATGCCATCCACTCCGCTTCCGATGTGTTCAGTACCATCATCGTGATTTTCGGGGTGGTGCTGTCCAGCCGGGCCTCCGATGAGGACCATCAGTACGGCCACGAAAAGCAGGAGTACATTGCCACCCTGTTCCTGGCCTTTATCCTGCTGTTCACCGGCCTGGGCATTGGCTATGAAGGCGTGACCACCATTATCCATAAAACCTATGTGAACCGGGAAGCCCCGGCCTTTATTGCCCTGGCCGCTGCCGTAATTTCCATTGTCACCAAGGAAGCCATGTTCTGGTACACCAAGCACGCCGCAGACGAAATCCACTCCGGTGCCCTGATGGCCGATGCCTGGCACCACCGCAGCGACGCCCTGTCCTCCATTGGTTCCTTTATCGGTATCTTTGGGGCCCGGATGGGGTATCCCATTATGGATCCCCTGGCCTCCATTGTCATTTGCCTAATGATTATCTACGCGTCTGTGGGCATATTCCACGATGCCTCCGACAAGCTGGTGGACCACGCCTGCAACGAAGAAACCATCCAGGATATGCGGAACCATGTCATGGACCAGCCCGGAGTCCGGGGCATTGACTCCATCAGAACCCGTCTGTTCGGCGCCAAATTCTACGTGGACATAGATATTACCGCCGACGGGAACCTGAGCCTGTTCAAGGCCCACCATATCGCCGACGAGGTCCACGATACCATCGAGCAAAACTTCCCGGAAGTCAAGCACTGCATGGTTCACGTATCCCCCGATCCCCATATCCCCTGCAAGGAAGATATCTGGGACCACCGGCCGGACGATAAATAGGAAACACAGGCAAACAGCCGTTCCCCACTCACAGGAGAGTGGAGGACGGCTGTTGTTGTCTATTAGGGCTGGGCTGCCGGGTCCTCCCCCTGGGGCAAAGCTGCGGGGGCAGAGGAGGCTGGCTGGTGTCCTGCCCGGGCTTCCTGTTCGGCTGGCCCATAAATGCTGGGGGAATGGCCGGACTCTGTGATGTAGGGCGTCAGCAGCATACAGACTTCTGTCTTGCTTTTGCTCCGGGAGCGGAACTTGAAGAATTCGCCTAAAAGCGGCAGCTTGGACAACAGGGGCACGCTTTCCAGCCGCCGCTGCTCCTGCTCGCTGATGAGGCCGCCAATCACCAGGGTTTCCTTTTCCCGCATACGCACGTGGGTGTCTGCGGTGCGGCTGGTAATCCGGTAGTTCTTCAGCTCGGCAATCAGGGTGGGGGTGCTGACTTCCGTATGGACCTGGGCGGTAATCAGCCCGTCCTGGCTGAGAATGGGAGTGTAGGACAGCCGGATGCCGGCGTCCACGTATTCCGTGGTGGTGCTGGTGGTGGAATTGGTAACCTTTTCCGTGACGACGGGAATATGGTCGCCGATAAAGATGCTGGCTTCCTTGCCCGGCAGGGTAATAATTCGGGGCGTAGCCAGAATTTTGGCCTTCTCCTCCTGGCACAGGGCGGACAGCACAGCCTGGAACTGGGTGGAATAGCCGTGGCCCAGATGGATGCGCCCGGCGTAGGTTTCCTGGCTGCCGCTGTCCTCCGTTTGGTCGGTACTTTTCGTGGGCAGGGGACCCCAGTTCCATTGCAGCCCCAGCTCCCGGGAAGCGTCTTCGTCCAGGGAGAGAATCCGGGCTTCCAGGGTAATCTGCCGGGTGGGGCGGTCCAGGGTTTCCAAAGCCTTGGCCAGTTGCCGGTCCTGGGCCGGGTCGCCGCCAAATAGCAGGGTGTTGGTGATGCTGTCGTAGGATAGGGGGCCAGTAAACAGGGGCCTTAGGGTTTCCGCCGTTTCCTTGGCTGGAATGTATTCCAAAGGGTGCAGGGACAGGCTGCCAAAGCGCTGCTTGAACCGCTCCGGAGTGGACACTAGATAGATCTTTCCCTCCCGGCGGCAGCTAAGGCCGCTGCTTTGGGTAATCAGGTCCAAAGCTTCCTCAAAGGGCAGCTCGTGGAGCTCCAGGGAAATCGTCTGCCGCAGCTCCGGGTCTGTGATGATGCTTTCCCCGGACAGGGAGGCCAGGGTTTGGAGCACGTCCCGCACCGGTGCCCGGTCCACGGACAGGGAAATGGGCGGAGCGGCCAGCACCAGGCGTGGGAGCAGCAGGAAGCAAAGTGCTAAAAACAGGGCCTTCATGGCAGCACCTCCCCAAGGGCCACTTCCCCCTGGGTGGTGGTTAGGGAGCGGGAGCCGATGGCGGTAATCCTGCTGCCATTGGGAAGGGTATCCCCTTCCTGGGTGCGGAGTACCCCCTGGGCCGTGGACCACAGGGCCTGGCGCTTGCCTTGGCAGGACAGGAGCCCCAAAAGCCGGGGCCGGACGGCTGCTGGCTGGGGCGCGGCCGCAGTGCCGCTGCTGGGAATTGAAATTGCACCTGTTTTGGGGGCAGCGGTTTTGGGCACCGTCGGAGAAACGGTTACTGGATGGTTTAAGGGCCGGAACGGGTCCCGCTGGGGGGACACCCGGTTCTTTTGTACTTGTAAGGTGGAGGCTGGGAGTTGGGGCTTTGTCTGCTGGGTTTTCACTTTGGGTACCGGGGGCACGTCCGGATAGGGCAGGGGACGGCTGTATAGGTACAGGGAAAGTGCCGTGCAGCCCAGCAGCAGGGGAAATACCAGGTGGACGGGACGGATTTGGGGCAGGGAATAGGTGGAAAGAAAAGCGGTGAGCATAAGCGGTCCTCCTTGGAAAAAATGTGGCCTTCTCCCGATTATTATAAAAGAAAACCCGTTTATTTCAATAACTTTGAAACGAACGGGTTATTTGGCATAATAAAAGGGAAATCAAGCTTTAGGAGGACGCAATGGGACCATCAATTTCCACTTCACAAAGCCACTTTATTCTATTGTCTACGCACGTGCTGCCGGAAGAAACAGGCGGGGCAGCTTCTCCGGCCATTGCCCTGGCAGAAACCCTGCTGAATCAGGGCCTGGGCCTGGGGGCTAGCGATATCCATTTGGAACCGGGCAAGGACGGACTTCAGGTCCGCTGCCGGATTGACGGGGTGCTCCAATTTCTCACCCTGGTGCCCAAACATCTCCAGGAACCGCTGTTGTCCCGGTTTAAGATTATGGCGGGACTGGATATTGGGGAAAAACGCCTGCCCCAGGATGGCCGGTTCCAGGGAGAATGGGAAGGCCGCCTGGTGGATATCCGTGTTTCCTCCCTGCCTACGCTCTACGGGGAGACACTGGTGCTCCGGCTGCTGGACCGGCAGCGGGTACGGCTGGAATTGGGCGCCCTGGGCTTTCCCCAGCACAATCTGGCCCAGTTGCGCCAGGCCGTACTGCAGCCCCATGGGCTGATTCTGGTTACCGGGCCTACGGGCAGCGGCAAATCCACTACGCTGTACGCTCTCCTCAGCACCCTGGACCGCCAGGGGAAAAATATCATTACCGTGGAAGACCCGGTGGAGTACCAGCTGGACGGCATCAGCCAGGTGGCGGTGAACCGGAAGGTGGGCCTAGATTTTGCCCGCTCTTTGCGCACCATTCTGCGCCAGGATCCGGACATTATCATGTTGGGGGAAATCCGGGACCGGGAAACGGCCGCCATGAGCATCCAAGCGGCCCTGACCGGACATTTGGTGTTCAGCACTCTGCACACCAATACGGCAGCAGGAGCGGTGACCCGGCTGCTGGATATGGGGGTGGAGCCCTATCTGTTGGCGGCTGCTTTGCAGGCAGCTGCTGCCCAGCAGCTGGTGCGGGTGCTCTGTCCCCATTGCAAAAAACAACTGCCCCAGGCAGCTGGCTGGGAGCGCAGCTATCTGGGGGTCTCGGAACAGGTGCCTCTCTATACGGCGGCGGGCTGTCCCCATTGCCGGCATACGGGCTACCAGGGGCGGCTGGCTCTCCAGGAAGTCCTGCTGCTGGATGAAGGTCTGCGCCGGCAAATCCTTCAGGGGGCCGGGGAACAGCAGCTGGAACAGGCGGCCTGCGCCGCCGGTATGACCACCCTGTGGGAGGATGGCCGGCAGAAGGTGCTCCAGGGAATCACCTCCCCGGAGGAGCTGCTCCGGGTGTTGGGACCCCGGCCGGGCTTAGCTGCTGGCCAGGGCCTTTAGCTCGGAACAGATGGCCCGGTGCTCGTCAGAGAAAATGCTGTTGCGCACCCAGATAAAGTCAAAATCGTGTTCCATGGAAAAATCCTGCAAATGGAGCTGGTGGCAGCTGCCCTGGGCCAGCTCCTTTTCTACGGCAATCCGGTACAGGAAGGTGATGCCGCAGTCCTGGCACATCAGCCCAATAATGGTATGCATATTGCCCACCTGGATATAGTGGGCGAAATCGGTGATGGTCAGGTCTTGCAGGGCCAGGTTCCGCTCCAGGATGTTCCGGGTACCGGAGCCGGGCTCCCGGACAATCAGCCGTTCGCAGAGCAGATCCCGCAGCCGCCGGGGTTCCCGGGCAAACTGGTGGGAGGCGGCGCACACTGGCACAAAGGCTTCCGTACTGTAGGGCATATGGTCAAATTGGTTGGCGGGATAGTATCCCTCCACCAGGGCAAAGTCCAGCTGGCCCTGTTCCAGCAGCTCCAGCAGTTCCTTGGTGTTGCCAAAAACCACTTTGATATTTTTTTCCGGGTGGCGCTTGCAGTAGGCGGCCAGGGGCTGGGTCACGGCGTATTCTCCAATGGTCATGGTGACCCCGAAAAACAGCTGCTGGGAGGGGGCCTCCGCTGTCTGCATCCGGCGGCGCACCTCGGCCTCATCGTTGCGCATGACGGAAACTGCCGACCGCAGGACCTTTCCGGCCGGGGTCAGGCGCAGCCGGCGGCCGTCGTGGATAAACAGGGGCATTCCGTACTGTTTTTCCAAAAACCGGATATGCTGGGATACAGCGGGCTGGGTCAGGTTCAGCTGCTCGGCGGCCCGGGTAAAATTCATGGTCTGGCAAACACATAAAAACGTTTCTAACCGTGGTTCCATAAGCGCCTCCATAACAATAATTTATAGGCTCATTATAAAACATAATTTTTTATTTCGGAAGACCTCTGCTATAATAATGAGCGAACTTTCAAAAAACTACTTGGGGCGCCGGGAAGCCGGGGCCTGGAACGGGGGAGAAACATGGGTCAAACAAAAACAAAAGGAATCCTGGTCTGCCTGGCCATTGCCATTCCAGCCTGGATCTGCGGGAAGCTGTTTCCGGTAATCGGGGGTGCTGTCATTGCCATCTTGCTGGGTATGGTGATTACCATGCTCTGGACGGACAAGGGCAATGCGGAACCGGGCATCAAATGGACGTCCAAAATCATTTTGCAGGCGGCCGTAGTGCTGCTGGGCTTTGGCATGGACCTGAACGTGGTGGCTGCCACCGGCAAGCAGTCCCTGCCCATTATCGTCTGCACCATTTCCACTTCGCTGATTTTGTCCTACCTGCTGCACAAGGCCATGAACATTCCTACCAAGATTTCTACCCTGATTGGGGTGGGGTCTTCCATCTGCGGGGGTTCCGCCATTGCTGCTACGGCGCCGGTGGTCCATGCGGACGATGAAGAAGTGGCCCAGGCGATTTCTGTTATTTTCTTCTTTAATGTACTGGCCGCCATTCTGTTCCCCATGCTGGGGGCTGCATTGGGCTTTAGTACGGTCAGCGGGGAAGGGTTCGGGATCTTTGCCGGCACCGCTGTCAACGATACCTCCTCGGTAACCGCTGCCGCTGCTACCTGGGACAGCATGTGGAACCTGGGGAACGCCACCCTGGATAAGGCTGTGACGGTAAAGCTTACCCGGACCCTGGCCATTATTCCCATTACGGTGGCCCTGTCCCTGTATTATGCCAAAAAGGAAGAAGACCTGGAAGCCAAGGAAGGGAAGAAGAAACTGAGCATTTCCTCCCTGGTTCCCAAGTTTATCATCTACTTTGTGCTGGCTTCCATTGTGACCACCATTGCCCTGCATATGGGGGTGGGCCACGAGGTCTTTGGGCCGTTAAAGACACTGAGCAAATTCATGATTGTCATGGCCATGGCCGCCATTGGGCTAAACAGTAACATCGTCAAGCTGGTGAAAACCGGGGGCAAGCCCATCTTGCTGGGGGGCTGCTGCTGGATCGGCATTACCGTGGTCAGCCTCTTGCTGCAGCATATGATGCATTTGTGGTAAGGAATAGGAGAAAATAAAAAGGGGTTGGGAAATAATAAAACTTCCATCGTCGCCTGCGGCGACACTTCCCGAGCGGTTCGCCGTACTCCAGTCAGTTTCGCCCACAGGGCTCACTTCCTGGACGGCTATCGCATGGGCCTTATTAACCAAACAGCCTCTTACAGAATTTGTTGGGCTGTTTGGATGCGGCCGCAATGCTTGCAGGAAGCGTTCCAGACCTCTACTGGTCAAGTGACAGCGAAGGGTAGTGTCTAGTATTTACATACTGTGATTTCTTCTCAAAACTTGTTTAGCACACGACCAGTATGGGTCTAAGACTAGCCCGGCAAAGCGTTGCGCCACATCCAAGAGCATGTCAGTTTATCAAAATGCTCTTGGCTAATGTGAGCCATGT